>OCPH01000001.1_pt1 | contig 261643 bp, 299 predicted proteins | sample 1475691 | NCBI WGS metagenome assembly OCPH01 (sample SAMEA3360696, study PRJEB22359) | human gut metagenome | biome: ENVO:urban biome; feature: ENVO:human-associated habitat; material: ENVO:feces | place: Bangladesh | collected 2011 | reverse complement strand
GCTTAGTGAACAGCTGACATTTGATACAATAGACCCTTTTAAAGGGTAGCTAGTATAATTTGCAAGTGACAGATTAACCAACGTCCTTGAGGCGTGGCTAGTAATACAGGCCCTTTGGGCCGCATGAGAAAAACCCCCGGCTAGGCCGGGGGATATTTATTCATGCTTATAGATTGACAAATTATTTAGAAATATGTTATAATCAAGGCAGTTTAAAGGAGTGATTTTATGAACGTTTTTGACGTGTTAAAAGAAAGAGGTTACATAGATAACTGCAATTATGAAGATGAACTAAGAAATTTATTAAATAATGAAAAAATTACATTCTACACTGGTTATGATGCAACAGCAAACTCATTAACTATAGGTCACTACATTACGCTTATGGTTATGAAGCACTTGCAAGCAGCTGGACATAGAGCTATCTGCTTAACTGGTGGAGCAACAACTATGATTGGTGATCCATCTGGCAAGCAAGATATGAGAAAGCTTCTTACTGAAGAAACTATTAACGAAAATGCTAGAATCTTTGTTGAGCAATTATCAAGATTTATTGATTTTTCTAATGGCAAGGCATTGCACGTTGACAATAAAGAGTGGCTTCGCGATGTAAAGTACCTTGATTTTATGAGAACTATAGGCGTTAACTTCAACGTTTCTAAGATGCTTGCTTATGATTGCTATAAGAACAGAATTTCTTCTGGACTAACATTCTTTGAAATGGGTTACATGTTAATGCAAGCTTATGATTTCTTAGAGCTATATAGAAAATATGGCTGCGTTCTTCAAGTTGGTGGATCAGACCAATGGGCTAACATGCTTGAAGGAACTGAGCTAATAAACAAACTTGAAGGTAAACAAGCATACGTTATGACTCTTAAGCTATTAACAAATGCTGATGGCGTTAAGATGGGTAAAACTGTTTCAGGCGCTGTTTGGCTTGACAGAGAAAAAACTACTCCTTATGAACTTTTCCAATACTTTAGAAATGTTGATGACAGAGACGTTATAAAATTCTTAAAGCTTCTAACAATGCTTCCTATGGAAGAAATAAACGAATTAGCAAAGCTTAAAGACAACGAAATTAACAAAGCAAAAGAAATACTTGCTTATGAAATCACTAAGGATGTTCATAGCAAAGAAGATGCTGACAAAGCTTTAGAAGCAAGCCGTGCCCTATTCAGTGGCAATGCTGATTCGGAAAACATTCCAAGTACAACTATGGATAAAAAGCTATTTGAAGATGGTATTGGTTTACTTAACTTACTAAAAGAACTAAATTTAACTAAATCAAACTCAGAAGCAAGACAACTTATTTCACAAGGCGGTATACTTCTTAATGGTGAAAAAGAAAGCGATGCATCTAAAGTAATTACGCTTGATGATTTTAAAGATGGAGAGCTATTGATTAAAAAAGGTAAAAAAGTATTTCATAAAGTTATATATTAGTTAATATCAATATAAAAAACAGGGGGCTTCGGCTCCCTGTTTTCATCTGTAAGCTAATTTTATTTTAATGAAATTTTTTATTTTGCTCCTAAAGATTCCATAAGTTTACTATAGATTTCACTATCGTGATAAGTTCCTTCATATAGTTCAGCTGTTGCGCCTAGTGCATATATAGGTACTGGAACTGCTGTATGAGCAAATGTTGACCAGCCTATACCAGCTTTATTGTCAATTATATGAGTTAGTGTAGCGCTAAATGGATCATATCCGCCATATAAAAGGTTTGTTTCTATAGATTTAGTTCTCTTATCTTTATCTTTCATTGATTCAGCAAAAGCTGCTTTTAATTTGCCAAGTTCATAATCATTTAATACGAATAATTCATCTTCTTTCTTAGTGTTTTTATCCTTAACTATTAGTCCAAAAGATTCCTTTACTAATTTTAGTGCATCCTCAAACTTAAGATTCTTGTTGTTTTTCTTTAATTCTTCAAATTTCTTATCGAATTCAACATAGCTTAATTTTTGCTTGTCAAATATTTCAAAGTGTGTGTCGTATCCTGTTCCTTGATAGCCAAGGCTTAGTCCGCCTGTTTCATGGTCAGCAGTAACAAGGATTAGTGTTTCATCTGGATGTTTTTTATAAAATTCTATAGCTTCTTGAACTGCATCGTCAAGTGCAAGCACTTCATGTATAGATGAGAAAGCATCGTTAGCATGGCAAGCCCAGTCAACTTTTCCAGCTTCAGCCATGATGAAGAAGCCCTTTTCATTGTCTAGTACTTCGATAGCTTTTCTAACTGTATCTCTTAAAGTCATATCACCCTTCTTTTGATCAAGTGTATATGGCATAGATCCAGAATCTTGTATTCTTTCAGTAACAGCAAATACCTTACCAGTATTTTTGTTAATCTTTTCAAAGTCCTTTTTAGTTTCAGTTACTGTGTAGCCATTGGCTCTTAAAATATCATAAAGATCTTTTTCTTTTTTGTCCTTATCGTCACCAGTTCTGTGTTCTAGTGAACCACCTGCGAAGTAGTCAAAGCCACTTGCTGCCATTTGTTTACCTATTTCGTAGTATTGTTTTCTAGATGTAACGTTAGCATAGAAAGCTGCTGGTGTTGCGTGATTTAATGTAACAGTTGATATAATACCTATCTTTTTGCCTTGAGCTTTCATCTTTTCAGCAACAGTAGTAACGTTCTTTTGAAGATCACTTGTCTTACCTATAACGCCTGAATGAGTCTTAGTTCCTGAGCTGATAGCTGTTGCAGTTGAAGCTGAGTCTGGGCAGAAGCTTGTAGAGTCTTCAGTGTTAACAAGGCCAACTGTTGGGAACTTATAAAACTCTAATGGTTTTATCTCTACTTTATCCTTGTTTCCAGTGTAGATTTGAGCAGCGTTAACTTGAGCGGCTCCCATACCATCGCCTATAAACAAGAAGACATACTTAGCCTTTTTGGCATTTTTGCTTTCAGCATAGCTTGTTTCGCTTAAAAATGAAAAACTAGATAAGAATATAGCTAGTACTAAAACTAATACAAAGAATTTAAAATTTTTTTTCATAAAATTCTCCCCTTTCTTTGTATTGATTATAGTTCTAATATGTTAAAAATAAGTATAAATGATGTAAACTTTTTGTAAAAAAACAAAAGTGTATAAAATTAATACACTTTTTCTTGTTAATATTAAATTATAATTTATATACTTTTATTATAAATGCTAAGCTTTTTATTTTGTAAATATCTTATTATGGCTAATGTTCCTCTCCAAGTTAATATTCCTAATATAGCAAAAATAATTGCAAATAAAATACCAACAATTAAAGCAGATATTCCTTTCAATTCATAATAAACAAAAATAAATTTAATCTTATCTAAAAAAGATATATTAATAAATCCTTTTAATAATCCCATTATACCAGCTACAAAACAAAGAATTCCCGATAAGAACAAGCCAATAGCTAGTGTGAAAAGCGTTGGTATAATAGCTAGCCAAATTAATGAAGAATATGAAAAAAATAATATATATTTACATAATGTTTTAAAAGATAATTTATTAGTTTTAACGAAAGCATCATCAATATAATTACCAGCTAAATCTTTTGCTGTAGGCATTTTAGCAATAATCTCTTCACTTGATTGACCAGAGATTAACCTTTCATAAAATGAACTTTTTAACTCAGATAAAATATCAGTTTTCTCACTTATAGGTAAATACTTTAAGTATCTATCAACATGAGTTAAATATTTTTCTAAATCATTACTTATTTTTACATCTTGCATATTAGTATCACTCCTTTTCTATATCGTTAATATTCTCAATAAGTTTACACCAGTCACACTTAAGTTTGTCCAAATATAAAGTTCCAGATTTTGTTATTCTATAGTATTTTCTTGGTGGTGTACCTTCTTCTATGTTTTGCCAATACGATTCAAGATAAGCATTTTTTAATAGTCTTCTTAGTAAAGGATAAATCGTACTCTCGTTAGTATTGAGCATTGTGTATTTATTCAGTATTTGTATTATTTCGTAACCATACCTATCATTATTATTTATTAGAAGTAATACTGCGTACTCCAAAGTCCCTCTTTTTATTTGAGAAATCCAATCAGTATTCATTTGTTATACTCCTTTCATATATACATTGCTTATCTATATACATTGTACTACACAGTATAACAAATGTCAATATATTTTATAAAAAAACCTCCCTACTTTAATTAGAAGAGAGGTTAATAAATATAATTTAATAATTTTATTCAGTTAATTTTAAGAAATCATCTATTTCTGCTTTTATAGTTTCTAGTGATGCGTCAAAGAATTCTTCTTTAGTAACGTCTATGCCAACTGATTTACAGCAATCTTTAATGCTCATCTTGCCTGTGTTTCTTAGAAGTGTGTCATATTTTTCTATGAAGGCATCTCCTTCATTCTTATATATGCTGTATAGGCCTCTTGCGAATAATAGTCCGAAGCAATATGGGAAGTTATAATAACCAAGGCCGCTACTGTAGTAGTGAGACTTGCATATCCACATGCCCTTGTTAAGCTTTTCTGGATCTAGGCCGTCTTTGAAAGCTTCTTTTTGGGCGTTCATCATGATTTCATCAAAGTCATCTGCATCAAGTGCGCCATCTTTTCTTCTTCTAAATACTTCATCTTCAAATAAAAATCTGGAGTAGATATCAACAACTGTTTGTGCTGCTCCTGAAATAATATTTTCAAGTATAAATATCTTTTCGTCATCATTCTTAGCATCTTTAAGTGCTGCATTATATGTTATTGTCTCAGCAAATATCGATGCTGTCTCTGCTATAGGCATAGTGTAGTCTTGATTGATAGGCTTTTCTTGGAAGATAACTCTTCCATGATAAGCGTGACCTAGTTCATGAGCAAAGGTTATCATTGAATCAAAAGTGCCACCAAAGTTTGCTAAAACTCTTGATTCTTTTATAGCTGAGCAGCTTGAACAAAATGCGCCGCCTACTTTTCCTTCTCTAGGCTCTGTATCTAGCCAATTGTTTTCAAATGCATGTTTAGCAAAGTCACCTAATTTATCTGAGAAAGAGTAGTATTGCTTAATAACAAAGTCTTTTGCTTCATCAAATGTATAAGTGATACTTCCCTTGCCTACTGGCGCGAATGTTTCGTAGTAAGGAAGCTTATCATAGCCAAGTAATTTTGCTTTTCTATTGAAGTACTTAACAAAATCTGGTAAATACTTTCTAACTGATGACCACATTGCATCAAGTATCTCTTTATCAAATCTTGAATCGATAAGTGTTTTTTCAAGTGGACTTTTGTATCCTCTTAACTCACACTCATTAATAACTTCGCCTTTGATTGAGCTAAGTGACATTGCTACAGAATCTCTGATCTTGTCGTAGCATTCTTCCTCAGCTACAAAACTCTTTTTTCTAAGCTCTTTATCGTCTTCATATTGTAAGTTTCTTATAGCTGGTAGATTTATTTCTTTTACTTCTCCATTTGGGAATTCCACTTTGCTAGTTACTTTACTTGTTAAATTAGAGTGTAGTCTGTTCCACTCGTATGAACCTGTTTCTTTTATACGAGCAACAGCTATCTCTACGTCATCACTTAATGAGTGTTTAGCTTGTTCACAGCCTTCATTTAAAATAAATCTATATTCTTTAAGAGTATCATCTTCATCAATTATTTTATTGATGTCGTAGATGCTCTTTAAAAATTTTGTGTAGACAACATTTAGCTCAGTAAACTCTCTACCCATAGCTATAAGCTTTGATTTTTCTGTAAGTGCTTCTTTATTGTTAACGTTTTCACTTAAGTTTAGTGAAACGTAAGCATATAGTCTTACAGCATAGTTTTCTATAAGGTTGGCTTTGTCTACATATTGAAGTAAAACTTTTTTCTTGTCGTCAAAGTTATCTGTGATAAATGCTTTTAAATCTTTTACTTCTTTTAATATATTGTCATAGTCTTCTTTGTATTTAGGATCTGTAAATGATTTATAGTATGCTGATAAATCCCACTTCATAATATTCCTCCTCTTTCAAAAAGAGGGTAGCAAATTGCTACCTTCTCTTAATAATTTTTATTTCCTACATTGATTCTATTGATTGCCTTCTTAAGCGCAAGCTCTGCTTTGAATGTGTCTGTACCCTTATCTTCAAGTCTCTTGCTTGCTCTTTCCTTAGCTCTCTCTGCTCTGTTTATGTCTATCTCTTCTTCCCATTCGCAAGCGTCTGAGACTACGGTTATATTATTGTTTCTTACGTCAATATAACCGCCAGCGCAAGCAGCAATCTTTCTTTCATCTCCATCCTTAATAACAAGTCTACCAATATCAAGTATTGTTACCAGTGGAGAGTGATTAAGAAGTATTCCTACGTCTCCTTCAATTGTTCTAGCGACAATCATGTCAATCTCGCCTTCGAAAAACAATTTGTCGGGTGTAACAACCTTAAGATATAATCTATTCATTATCTTGCCTCATACTCTCAGCTTTTTTAACAGCATCATCTATAGTTCCAACGAATAAGAATGCTGATTCAGGTAAATCATCATGTTTACCGTCAAGTATTTCTTCAAAGCCTCTGATAGTTTCAGCTATAGGAACGTATTGACCTTCTATACCTGTAAATTGTTCAGCAACTGAGAACGGTTGTGATAAGAACCTTTGTATTCTTCTTGCTCTAGCAACAGTTATCTTGTCATCTTCAGATAATTCATCCATACCAAGTATAGCAATGATATCTTGAAGTTCTTTGTATCTTTGTAGTATCTCTTGTACACGTCTAGCAACTTCATAGTGTTTTTCTCCAACTACTTGTGGATCAAGTATTCTTGATGTTGAATCAAGTGGGTCTACTGCTGGATATATACCTAATTCTGAAATTGAACGTGAAAGAACTGTTGTAGCGTCAAGATGGGTAAATGTTGTTGCTGGTGCAGGGTCTGTTAAGTCGTCGGCAGGTACGTAAACAGCTTGTACTGATGTAATCGAGCCGTTCTTTGTAGATGTGATTCTTTCTTGTAATTGACCCATCTCTGTAGCAAGTGTTGGTTGATAACCTACTGCAGATGGCATTCTACCAAGAAGTGCAGATACTTCTGAACCAGCTTGAGTAAATCTGAATATATTATCTATGAAAAGTAATACGTCTTGATGCTTTTCATCTCTAAAGTATTCAGCCATAGTCAAACCTGTTAGAGCAACTCTCATTCTTGCTCCTGGCGGTTCATTCATTTGACCGAATACTAAAGCAGTCTTGTTAATAACGCCAGACTCTTTCATTTCATAGTAAAGGTCATTACCTTCTCTTGTTCTTTCTCCAACGCCTGCAAAAACTGAAAGTCCACCATGTTCCTTAGCGATATTGTTGATTAACTCTTGTATAAGAACAGTCTTACCAACACCGGCACCACCGAATAGACCTATCTTACCTCCCCTAGCATATGGAGCTATAAGGTCGATAACTTTGATACCAGTTTCAAAGATTTCTCTTGATGTAACTTGTTCATCATAAGTAGGTGCTTGTCTGTGTATTGGATCGTATCTATCATACTTAGCCTTAGGATCTTCATCAATGTTTTCACCTAAAACGTTGAAAAGTCTTCCTAAAGTTTTATCGCCAACAGGCACCTTTATTGGGCTTCCTGTATCTATAGCTTCGGCGCCTCTAACTAGTCCATCAGTAGATGACATTGATATACATCTAACTATATCGTCACCTATATGTTGACTTACCTCAGCTATAAGCGGCTTGCCATTTAAATCAATTTTAATCGCGTTAAGAAGGTTTGGTAGAGAATTTTGTTTAAATCTTATATCAAGAACCGGTCCAATTATTTGTACAACTTTACCAATATTTTGATTTTCCATAATTTCACCCCTTCTAATTTAATGCATTTGCACCTGAGACTATCTCAGTAATTTCTTGTGTAATTTGAGCTTGTCTTGCTCTGTTGAATCTAAGAGACAAACTCTCAAGCATATCGTTAGCATTATCAGTAGCATTCTTCATAGAGTTTCTTCTTGATGCTTGTTCTGAAGCTGCCGACTCAATCATAGCTCCAAATATAGTTATTGATATATAATCCTTAACTAATCTGTTTAATACTTCTTCAGCAGATGGTTCATACTCAATAAGTCTGTTCTCCATATTGCCTTCCTTTTCTATAGATTCGGCTGGTAATAGCTTAACCATACTAGGCACTAAGCTTAGTACAGTAGAGAAATGAGTATAAACTAATAGAACTTCATCAATTTCTTTTTTTCTGTATAAATCATAACAGATGCTACCAATCTTAGCAGCATTATTATATGAAGGTTCTTCTGAAATATATGAAAATTCTTCTACTATGCCATCGTATCTTCTTTTAAAGTACTCTCTTGCTTCAACACCGACAAGTATAAACTTTGTTCTTACTTTGTCATCAATATATGATTCAGCTTTTCTTATAACGTTAATGTTATAACCACCAGCTAAACCTCTATCAGATGTTAAAACAATTATGAGTCTATTCTTAACTTCTCTTCTTTCAAGTAAATCATACTTAACACCTTTAGTGTTTGCTAGTATTTCTCTTATACTTGATTCAACAGTGTTGTAATATGGCCTTGTAAGTTCAAGTTGTTTTCTTGATTTACGAAGTTTAGAAGTAGATACTAATTCCATAGCTCTAGTAATTTGCTTTATATTAGATACACTTTTTATTCTTCTTTTAATTTCTTTACTTTGTTCAGCCATAATAAACCTCTAGTTAAAAGTCTTTTTAAATTCTTCTATCTTTAGTTTTAGCTCTTCTTTTATTTCATCAGTTAATTCTTTTTTCTCTAAAATCTTCTTAGCAGTTTCACTAGAAGTATTTTCCATGTACTCTAGAAAATCATTTTCAAAAGCCTTAACTCTGTCTACAGGAATATCATCAAGATATCTGTTAGTAACAGCAAATAAAATCATAACCTCTTCTTCGACTTTTAAAGGTTTATATTGTGCTTGTTTAAGTATTTCCATGATTCTTTGACCATGATTTAGCTTGTCAGCAGTGTCCTTGTCAAGCTCAGAACCGAATTGAGCAAATGCCAATAATTCTCTGTATTGAGCAAGTTCAAGTTTAATACCGCTTGAAACTTTCTTCATAGCCTTGATTTGTGCAGCTCCACCAACACGAGATACCGATAAACCTGCGTTTACTGCTGGTCTTTGTCCCGAGAAGAATAATTGTCCTTCAAGGAAGATTTGTCCGTCAGTGATAGATATAACGTTAGTTGGTATATAAGCAGAAATATCTCCAGCTTGTGTTTCTATGATAGGAAGAGCTGTTATTGAGCCTCCACCTAATTTATCAGATAATTTTGCTGATCTTTCAAGTAGTCTTGAGTGTAGATAGAAAACGTCTCCTGGGTACGCTTCACGTCCTGGTGGTCTTCTAAGTAGCAATGACATTGAACGATAAGCAACCGCGTGCTTTGATAAGTCATCGTAGATGATAAGTACGTCTTTACCTGCATACATAAACTCTTCAGCCATAGCAGTTCCTGCATATGGAGCAATGTATTGTAGTGGTGCTAATTCACTTGCTGATGAACTTACTACTATAGTGTAGTCCATCGCACCATGTTCTTCTAGTACATTAACTAATTGAGCTACAGTTGAGTTCTTTTGACCAATAGCAACATATATACATATTACATCTTGATCCTTTTGATTTATTATTGTATCTATGGCGATGGCAGTCTTACCTGTTTGTCTATCGCCTATAATTAACTCTCTTTGTCCTCTACCTATAGGGATGATGGAGTCAATAGTTTTGATACCAGTTTGTAACGGTTCAGATACAGACTTTCTGTCGATGATGCCTGGCGCATTAGCTTCGATAGGTCTATACTTTTTGCTTTCAATTTTGCCTTTTCCATCAATAGCTTGTCCTAGTGAATTAACTACTCTACCAATAAGCGCGTCGCCTACTGGAACTTCAACGATTCTACCAGTTCTTTTAACTGGGTCTCCTTCTTTTAAGTTCTTGTCACTACCTAAAAGTACACAACCAATATTATCTTGTTCAAGGTTTAGTGCCATAGCGTAAACGCCACCAGGAAGTTCAAGTAATTCACCAGCCATAGCATTATCAAGTCCATAAACTCTAGCTATACCGTCTCCAACTTCAATAATAGATCCAACTTCAACCGTATCTAATTTTTTGTCATAATTTTTTATTAATTCTTTTATAACTGAGCTAATTTCTTCTGGTTTTAACCCCATTTAGATACTCACCTCACTATTATTTATTAATTCTTTTCTTAATTCGTTCAATTGACCTTTTAGTGTTGAGTCGATAAGCTTGTCACCGATCTTAACAATTGAGCCACCTATTATAGAATCATCTAAAACATTTTTTAGCTTTACATGAGACTTTAAAGATGCAGTCAATTTTTCTTCATATTTTTTTATTTCTTCATCACTTAAACTGTTTTTAGTAATTATAGTTCCATTCAAAATATTGTTGTCTATGTCATATAAATTGTTAAATTCATCGATTATAGACGATATCATGTCAAATCTTTTAGCATCAATTAAAACATATAAAAAATTCATAGTTAAAGTAGATAGATTTTTTTCATAAATATCTTTTACAATATCTTTTTTATCATTATTTGATAACAATGGATGCTTAAATACTTCCATCAGTCTAGGGTTTGAATCAATACTTTCCTTTATTAAGTTTAGCTCTTCATAAACTAATTTAAGACAATCATCTTCTTTAGATGCTTCGAACATAGATTTTGCATATAAAGTAGTAGCTAATTCTTCCATTGTCCACTACCTACTTCTTCTATAGACTTTTCTATGATCTCTTTGTCTTTCTTCGTGCTAATATTTTCACCAATTAGTTTTTCAGCAGCTAAGATGGCAATATTAACCATATCGCCTTTCATTTCGTCCATTGCCATTGACTTTTTATTAGCAAGTTCTTTATCAGCTTTTTCCATAATTTTTCTAGACTCTTCTTTAGCATCATTAACAGACTTATTAACGATATCGTCAGCTCTCTTTTTAGCTTGATCAACTATATCATTTGCTTCCTTTTTAGCTTCTTTTAACTTAAGCTCATAGTCTCTTAATGCTACTTGAGATTTCAAATTATTTTTCTCGCTATCTTCAATGTTCTTCATTACATAGTCTTGTCTTTTCTTTAGTAAATCTTTTATAGGATAGTATAAAAATTTACGCAAAATAAAATACAATACGAGAGTGGCTGTAAGCTGAACAAGCATATTGACTAAATTAAAGTCAACGCTTACATTTAAGCCTTCCATACTAAACTATACTAAAGGTTTAACTAAGATAAGAATTAGGGCAATAACTAGTGAATAAATACCTGTTGTTTCGGCAACAGCTTGTCCTAAAATCATTGTTTGGATGATATCACCTTTAGCTTCTGGTTGTCTACCTACTGCTTCAGCTCCTTTACTAGCTGCAATACCTTGACCAATACCAGGGCCTAAACCTGCTATCATTGCTATACCAGCTCCTAAAGCTGACATACCTAAAATAAAATCGTGACCTGAAATTCCTTGCATTTAAAATTTCTCCTTTCAAATTTAATTATCTTCTTGTCCCATACCCATTGCAATGTAAATCATTGTTATCATTGCGAATATGAAAGTTTGCAGTACACCTGAGAATACATCGAAGTAGATGTGAAACCATGGTGCTACTATTGGTGTAAGTAAATTACTTACGTAACCTAGCGCAGCATATACAAGTGCCATGATTAATGAACCACTGACTATGTTACCAAATAAACGGAATGATAGTGATACTGGAAGCGCAATATCACCTATAATGTTTATTGGGAATAGTATAAAGATTGGTTCAAAATAACCTTTTATGGAATCTTTTAAGCCATTAACTTTTATCTTGTTATAATGAATCAAAACAAAAGTAATTAGCGCTAATGTGAGTGTAACATTAAGATCTGATGTTGGCGGTTTAAAGCCAAATAGTCCCATCAGATTCGCTGTCAATAAAAACATCATCAAGCTAAGAATGTAAGGTGCAAAGCCTTCTCTGTTCTTTCCCATAGTTTGTTCGATTAGTGAATCAATTGATGTAACTAAGGTTTCCAAAACACTAACAAGGCCACTTGGTCTAGCTTTGTAATCTGTCTTTTTAATTTTGCCATAGCAAATAAAGATAAAAATTACTAATGCTAAGACAACTATCACCGAATTGATAACGCTTGGTGTTAGTGAATATACATTCTTACCTATCTGAAAGCTTATCGACAATTCCATCTTATTACCCCCTTTTCATATATTCAAATCTACTGATTTGTGAAATTATTTGCCTATGCCAAAAACTTCAACTATAATAATTGAAAATTTGATCATAGTAAAGCCTATTGCTGTCGTATAAAAATCGAAATTAGGATTCTTATATGCCGCATAGAGTATTATACCATATAATAAGAGTCTTAGATAATAATTATTTGTAGTAAACCTCTTACTAGCTTTAGCATCTTTCTCTACTGCCTTGATTGCATTTCTGTACATAAGCCTGAAAAACAGCACACTTATGAGTGTTCCTAAGTATAAACCTAGGAGTAAATCCTTTCTGAAACCAAAAAAAATTACAATAATAAGGCTTGAAACCATAGCTAAAATTATAGCGACTCTTATATATTTAAATGTGAAATCTTTATCTTTTTCCATCTTTATCTTCTTTTTGATCTTTGTTATCTTTTTGTTTTACATAGTATTTGATGCTTCTATAGAAATTATAAAAGCCTGCTAACACTCCTATGACTATGAAAATTATAGAAAAAGTACCATCTGTCTTAAATAATTTGTCAAGTCCATAGCCAACAAGGTATGAAATAACAATGCTTGATACTATGTCTATGCCGATTTGACCAACTAAGGCTAAAGGTTTTAGTTTTTCTATCATATTATCTCCTTATTCATATGCTTTTAAAGCGCCAACCATATCTGTAGTCTTTAACTTTTTATGAACTATAATCATAACCATGAAGATAAATACATATGTTAAAGCTGCGGAAATCACATAGTTATACCACATAATGTGCGATACTAGTTGAATGTTCATAGGCGTAACATATTCAAGAATTAAATTATTTAATCCAATACCGCCTAAGAAACCCAAAAGTATTCCGAGTGTAGATAAAAGTATCGTTTCTCTATATACATAACTTGTTAGTTCACGCGGATAAAAACCGAGAACTTTTAGTGTAGCTATCTCTCTAATTCTTTCAGATATATTAACGCTATTTAAATTATATAATACTACAAAGGCTAGAGTCGCTGATACAAAGAGGATTAGTATGATTACATAGGTCAAGTTTGATAACCAGTCTTTAGCTATGTTTATAGTTTTGAATACATTAAACACATACATTACACTGTCAATTTTTGAAATTTCTTTAGTGAAATTGTCTTTGACTTTAACGTCATTACTGTTTAATTTAATTATATCTGAATTATAATCATAATCTTTCTTGAATATTTCTTCGTAATAGCTCTTTGATACATAGGCATAATGTCCTAAGTAGTTCTCATTTATAGCCTTTACTTTCATCTTGTAGTAATTATTATATGAGTCTCTTAGTTCTATCTCATCGCCTACGTTTTTACCTAAAGAGTATAATAGCTTTTTATTAACAATAACTCCATCGTCTGGGATTATCATTTCGCCATTGTTATTTAAGTGAACATACTCAGAAAACTTTTCGTTGTCATCAATAGCCATAAGTATAACGTTTTGATCTGGTATATCAACGGTATCTGCTACTAAATTCTCTGTTCTTATAGACATTTTGTCTTTAATTTCTTCATTATTATTTACAAAATCGTCATATTCTTTCAATTTATTCTTAGAAAAATCTTTATCATAATTTATAATTACGTCATAATCAAATATTTTTCCATATTGCCTATCAATTACTTGAGCAACTGATCCTTTTAATGCAAAACCGAAGAATAAAAGGCTCATGCAGCCCGCAACTCCTAGCAAGGTCATAAACATTCTTGACTTGTATCTGAATGTATTCCTAAATGTTACTTTGTATAAGAAGCTTAATCTCTTCCATATAAATGGTATTTTCTCTAAGAATATCTTTGATCCTGCCTTCGGTGCCCTTGGTCTCATAAGTTCACTAGAGTTATGTTTTAAATGCTTTGATAAAACTATGCTTACTGGAACCACAATTGAAAAGTACGAGATAAATGCACTGATTAATGGGAAAGTCACATTAAAATATGCTATTGGCTTTTTAAGTGTAAATGATGCTGAATATGTTTTAAATACCATATTTGTTAATATGCTTTGTCCTAGTGCTATGCCTATAACTACGCCTAATGTTGTTGCTACAAAACCATAGAATAAATACTTCTTATATATATCAAAGTTATTGTAACCAAGTGCTTTGAAGGTACCAATTTGAGTTCTTCTTTCTTCTGCCATACGCATAAGTGCAGTTAGTGCAACAATTGAAGCGATTAAGAAGAAAAATGCTGGAAAGACTAAGGCTAGTATATCCATTCTATATCCTGAGTCGTAGAACAATTGTAGACCTTCGATATTTTCTCTATCTAAGATATTAAATGTCGGTCTCTTCATGTTTTTAAGGACTCTTTTTGCTTCATCTAAATCGCTCTTGGCGTCTTTTATCTTTTTATCTGCCTTTATCTTTTCTGAATCATATTTTTCGATTCCGTCATCATATTCTTTTTGACCATCAGAAATTTTCTTCTTAGCATCATTAAGCTCTTTAAGTCCTGAGGCCTTCTTGTCCTCAAACTCTTTAAGACCGGTGTTGTACTTTTCTAAGCCGTCGTTATACTTATCAAAGCCTTCGTTAAGCTTAATCAAGCCTTCATCGTATTTAGCTTTGTTCTCAATATAAGTTATTTCTAGCTTATCAATATTTTCTTTTAATTCATCTAATTGTGTTTTTGCCTTATCTAGCTCTTCTTTGCCTTTTTTAAACTCTTCAGCTTTATCTGCTGGTATACTTGCTTCAGGTATCCCCGCCATAGCTTCTACAGCTTTGTCAAATTCTTCCTTTTTAGCAGTATACTCAGCCATAGAGCTTTCATAAGTATCTTTTAGTTCATCTAATTTTGTTTTTAATGCATCTATTTGAACCTTAGCGTCATCTAGATTGCTTTTATTTTCATCTAGTGTGATTTTGCTATCATCTAATTCTTTTTTACTATCACTAAGCTTTTTCTCAGCTTCACTAATTGACTCATTGTATTTCTTTAGTCCATCTTTATAAGATTTATTAGCGTCATCCAATTTTTGTTTTGCATCATCAAGCTCTTCTTTAGCATCACTAAGCTTTTTCTCAGCATCAGCTATCTTATCGTCAGCATCGTCAATTTCTTCTCTAATATCAGCTTTTATGCTTTCAAATCTCTCTATAGATCTCTCATTGAAAGCGGATATTAACTCTCTTCTGTTTTCTCCGACTATATTTTTATATTCTTTATCTGTAGTCTTTAATCCATCTGTACCTTTAAGAATAATTCTTGCTTTGCTCTCATCGGTATCATTAAAAGCATCTTTTAGCACGTAGGCAAAAGAGTCATAGTCACCTAAGCCCTTCTTGCTAGTGCCTTTCATTACCGTAGACATATTCTCAGGAGAGATAACTTTACCAACTACTTTGAATTTGTAATTCTTTAGTATTTTCTTATTCTCAAACTCAAATTTGGACTTTTTACTGTCAAATTCTATAGTATCTCCTATATTAAACGAATGTTTTATAGGGTATGCATCGACAACTATCTCATCGTTCTTCTCTGGTAATCTGCCCTCTACAATTTTAGGCATAGAAATTCTCTCAGGAAGTGACTCAAGATTAATTATTGTTTCGCTTCCCTTCTCAAGAACGTCCTCACTATAGACATATTCTATGTTTTTAATGTCTACTACAGATTTAATAATTTCTTTATCTTTATCCTCTAATGAAAATTGTGAGTTTAGATAAATATCCGCAAGATTTGACTCATCTATAAAAGTATCTGCTGTTTTTCTCATAAGAGGACCAACAGATTTTAAGCCTGTATATACAAAAACGCCTAGTGTAATTAAAAGAACTATAGAAATGAATCTACCTGGAGAATTTTTAATTTCTCTAAATATATCTTTCCATAAAGCAGTTTTTTTCATAAAATCACTACCATTCTATCTCATCTATAGATTGAATATTATCATTAACAAAGATGTTTCTAACCTTTGAGTCGTTAATCTCTATAACTCTATTAGCTATTGGGGTGATGGCTTTATTATGAGTAATGATAACTACAGTGTTACCGTCCTCCAAGCTCCTTCTTTGCAATAACTTAAGTATCTTCTTACCTGTATGATAATCCAAAGCTCCTGTTGGTTCGTCGCATAGCAAAAGTTTTGGATTCTTTGCTATGGCTCTCGCTATAGCAACTCTTTGTTGCTCACCACCAGAAATTTGTGATGGGAAGTTATTTGCTCTGTCTTCAAGACCTACATCTATTAAAACTTGCATTGGATCAATTGCGTCCTTAACTATTTGGCTAGCTAATTCAACATTTTCAAGGCAAGTTAAGTTTTGAACTAGGTTATAGAATTGAAATACAAAGCCTATATCGTATCTTCTGTAAGTGGTAAGTTCTTTTTCATTGTATTTTTGTATGTCTTTGCCATCGATAATTATCTCACCTTCGTCAGCTGTATCCATACCTCCAATTATATTTAATAGAGTTGATTTACCAGCTCCTGATGGACCAACTATGACAACCAATTCACCTTTATTAAATGAAAAATTGATATCGTTATTAGCAACTATAGTGCTGTCACCCATTTGATATCTTTTATACATATGTTTTACTTCTACAAACATTTTCTCACCACTACCTTAAATAATTACTTTGAAAGCGCCTCGTCAATAGCCTTAGCAGCTCTTTTACCCGCTCCCATGGCTTCAATAACTGTTGCACTTCCAGTTACTACGTCTCCACCAGCATATATATAGTCACGTGAAGTTTTTTCTTCTTCATTAACAATTATGCCGCCCTTTTCATTAAATTTGATTCCAGTACTTGTTTCTTTTATAAGTGGATTTGGTCTTGTGCCTAGTGCCATGATAACAACATCAGCTTCTATCTCAAATTCTGAGCCTTCAATCATAACTGGTCTTTGTCTACCAGATGCATCAGCTTCGCCAAGCTCCATCTTTACGCATTTTACTTTATTAACATCGCCGTTTTCATCAGCTAAAATCTCTACTGGATTTGACAAGAACATAAACTTGATGCCTTCTTCTTTTGCATTTTCAATCTCTTCTCTACGAGCAGGCATGTCCTTATCTTCTCTTCTGTAAACAACTGTTACATTCGATCCAAAACGTCTTGCTGTTCTAGCAGCGTCCATTGCTACGTTACCAGCACCAACAACAACAGTATTTACACCTACTCTTATAGGTGTAGCAGTATCTTCTAGATATGCTTTCATTAAGTTTGTTCTTGTCAAATATTCATTTGCTGAGAAAACACCGTTGTAATTTTCACCTGGAATGTTCATAAATACAGGAAGTCCAGCTCCTGTGCCAATAAATACAGCGTCGTATTCATCCATAAGCTCATCAACCGTAACTGTTCTGCCAACAATTGTATTTAGCTTAATCTTAACGCCTAATGACTTAATATTTTCAATTTCTTTCTTTACAACTTCGTCTTTTGGTAGTCTAAACTCAGGTATTCCGTATGTTAAAACGCCGCCTGCTTCATGAAGCGATTCAAGCATAGTAACATCGTAGCCAAGCTTTGCTAAATCTGCTGAACAAGTGATTCCAGAAGGTCCACTTCCTACTACAGCTACCTTTTTACCATTATTTTCAGCGTTCTTAGTAAGTCTTATTCCGTGCTTTAATGCGTAATCACCAGCATATCTCTCTAATTTACCTATGGCAATAGCTTCGCCTTTCTTGCCTAAAACACAAGTCATTTCGCATTGATCTTCTTGTGGGCAAACTCTTCCGCAAACTGCTGGTAATGTAGTGTAGTTGAATAAATCTTCAGCAGCTTCCTTTGGCTTATTATCAGCAAGTTTTTGTATAAATGAAGGTATATTAATATTTACTGGACACATCTTCACACATTGAGGATTTTTACATTGAAGACATCTTTTTGCTTCTAAGATACATTCTTCTTCTGTGTATCCATAACAAACTTCATCAAAATTATTGATTCTTTCCTTAGGATCTTGATATTTTATTTCAGTTCTTTTAAATCTATCCATTATCTCAATCCTCCTATTAAGTTACAGAAGTGTTTACCTTCTTTTTCTATCTTAGAATATTGTCTTGACCTTCTTAAAGCTTCGTTCCAGTCAATTAAGTGACCGTCAAACTCAGGTCCATCAACACAGGCAAAAACAGTTTTTCCGTCAACAGTTAATCTGCATGCACCGCACATACCGCTACCATCTACCATGATGGTATTCATGGAAACTATAGTTTTTATATTGTGTTCTTTTGTTTTTAAACAAGCGAACTTCATCATTATCATAGGTCCAACTACTATCGCGTAAGTATATTTTTTGCCTTTATTTGAAATTAAATCTTCTAAGCAATCAGTTATAAGTCCGCTAAAACCATATGAGCCATCATCTGTTGCTACATAAACGTTTTTAGCAACTTTTTTCATCTCATCTTCAAGTATGATCAGTTCCTTGTTTCTTGCAGCAATTATAACGTCAACATTAACGCCATGATCGTGCATCCACTTAACTTGTGGATAAACAGCTGCAGTTCCTAATCCACCTGCAAGGAATATAATTGATTCTTTTTTTAATTCTTCTAATGGAATATTGATAAAATCACTTGGTCTGCCAAGTGGACCAGAAACATCCTTCAATGTGTCGCCTACATTAAGCTCACCAAGCTTTTGTGTAGTCGAGCCAATTTTTTGAACAGCTATCATAACTGTTCCTTCTTCAGGATTGCTATCACATATTGTAAGAGGTAGCCTTTCTGACTTTTCATCGATTATAATAATTAAAAATTGTCCAGGTTCTGCTTTTCTAGCAATGTCTGGAGCTTTTATGTACATAAGAAATGTATTTAAAGCAATATCTTTTTTCTCTGTAATTTCGTACACTTTAAAAACCTCCTAAAAAAAATAAATAAAATTACTTAAATATATCTATATAATATCATAAAACAATTAAATTTTCAATATTTATAAGCAAATAGGCCCATGTTTATGAGCCTAATTATCTTATTAATTTACTTCTTATTTTTTACTTCTTAAAAATCTATTCTTTTTGAAGTTTAAGAATAGGATAAATATCAAGATCAATACTTCAACAACCATCAACACCTGTACGAAGAGCTTATTTTGTTCAAATGTTCCGCCAAAGACCCTAAAGTAAGTTAATAGTAGTGGTATCATAAGTATTAGAGCTAGTATAAGCTTGTTCTCCATCTGTCTTTTGTAATAATAAAGATTGTCATCTTCGCCTAATATCTCCTCTATGCTCTCTCCTACTTTTGGTTTCATAAGTACATAGATGTGTGTTGCAAATAAACTTGCCTTGTAGCTAATGTCTTGCGAGTTACTATCAAATGTAGCCGCCATAAACGAGAACAAAGAAATTTGAGAAGCGCTTATAGGATATTGAAAAATCTCAATATCCTTTTTTCTAGCATAGGTTAAAAACGACTTAACGTCCTTTTCTGGTCCCTTGAAGTAATATACCTTGTATTCATATTTAGATTCAGTTTTATCAAAATAAAAGTATGAGCCTCTTAAATTGTTCAGCTTATAATTTTCTTCTCCTACTTTATTTAGCCATTTCTCCAAAGAATAAATAGGATCTAAAAACTTTTTATATTTTTTCACTAAATAACACCCTTTTGATTATTATTATCTATCGCCATTTCAAGTACTATAAAGGCAAAGCCAAAGACTATGGCTGGTATTACCCAGGCAAAACCTTCTGATCCTAGTGGGATTCTATCTAAAAAGCTTCTTATATTTTTAAAATCGCCAATATTAGCAATAGTATCTAACAAGCTTGCCATAAATGCTCCAAGTGTAGCGCCTTTATATATAGCTTTGTATTTTATTTTATTATCAAATATATTTAATAAAATGATTACAATAGCAACTGGATATAAGACTGAAAGTATTGGTCCTGAGAATGTTATTATTGAGTCAACTCCGTTTGTTGCGATTATTCCACTAAATAAACAAGTGAATATAACTATAGACTTGTATGTTAATTTGCCATGTGTAAGATCTGAGAAGAACTCTCCAGCTGTTGCTGTAAGGCCTATGGATGTTGTTAAACAAGCTAAAGCTACTGTTAAAGCTAAAGCTGCTGTTCCATATTGACCCATAATCTTATTTACCATGAAAATTAAGTTAGCTACTCTATTTGGATTTTCTGGATCAATAGTTAAATAACCACTGCCAGTTCCGCCGATGTAAACTAGTCCGCCATAAACAAAAGCTAAACAAAAAGCAGCTATAACACCAGAAATAACTGTCATTTTAAACATGTCTTTTTGGCTAGTATATCCTCTCTTTTTGACACTATTAATTACAATAGTCGCCATAATTATTGAGCCTATGGCATCCATAGTTTGATAACCTTCTTTAAAGCCTTTAACAAAATTTTGTGTACTTCCTGTATTTTTTGGTACACCTATTGGCTTAACAATTGAAGAAATAATTATTGTAAATAGAATAACTAATAGTATTGGTGTAAGTATCGAACCTATCTTGTCAACAACTTTTGATTGATTTAACGTAAAAAATAATGTCAATCCAAAAAAAATTATAGATACTAGTATTGGGCTAACATTACCAAATAGTGGTTGAACTGCTATCTCATATGTAGTGGCGCATGTCCTAGGTATCGCTAGTAAAGGTCCTATGCATATCATAATTAATGAGCCAAATAAAATTGAGAAAGTTTTATTTACTTTGCCTGCAACATCTTCAAGTCTTCCTCCTGCCTTTGCCGATGCTACAACTCCAAGTATTGGTAGTCCTATACCTGTCATCATAAAGCCAATCATTGCTTTGAACCATTGGTCTCCTGCTATGGCTCCTAATGTTGGCGGAAAAATTAAGTTCCCTGCACCTAAGAACATCGCAAACAGTGCAAAGCCTACTACCATTGTGTCGATGATTTGTTTTCTTTTCACTTCCATCCCTCCATTACCATAGACATTATACTATATCTCCGAGCTAAAGTAAATATATTTTTAAGATTTTGTAACGTTTTAAAGTATTATTAGCAGCGCTGTTAGGTGCATTTAAATAGCAGTGATAAAGCAGCAATGATGAAGATTGATTTATCTATCTTGATATAAGCATTAAATGTAAGTTTAAGCAAAAAAATAACTCACAGCCTGAGCCATGAGTTATTTTATACTTTATTTAATTGATTTTACATCATTGGCATTCCGCCAGGCATGCCACCTGCCATAGGTGCATCGTCCTTAGGAATGTCTGCTACTGCTGCTTCAGTAGTTAGTATCATTGATGCTACTGATGCTGCATTTTGAAGTGCTGATCTAGTTACCTTAGTTGGGTCAACTATACCTGACTTAATCATGTCAACGTATTTGTTGTTAAGTGCGTCAAAACCAATACCAGGTTTTTCGTTCATAACGTTTTCAACTACAACTGATCCTTCTAGTCCTGCGTTTTCAGCGATTTGTCTTACTGGTTCTTGTAGTGCTCTTAAGATTATCTTAACACCTGTCTTTTCGTCGCCTTCAAAGTCATCTACTATAGCTTCTAGTGCCTTGATTGAGTCTGCAAGTACAGTTCCACCACCTGGTACTATACCTTCTTCAACTGCTGCTCTTGTAGCTGATAGAGCGTCTTCTATTCTTAATTTTCTTTCTTTTAATTCAATTTCACTAGCTGCACCAACTTGAACAACTGCAACGCCGCCAGTTAATTTAGCTAATCTTTCTTGAAGTTTTTCTCTGTCGAAGTCTGAGTCTGATGCTTCGTATTGAGTCTTGATTTGTTTTACTCTTGCTTCGATTTCATCTTTGCTACCTGCTCCGTTAACGATAACTGTAGTTTCTTTGTCAACTTTAACTTTTTGAGCAGTTCCTAGCATATCTATAGTAGCTTCTTTTAAGTCATATCCAAGTTCTTCAGAAATAACCTTAGCTCCAGTTAATATAGCTATGTCTTGTAACATTTCTTTTCTTCTGTCGCCAAAGCCTGGTGCCTTAACTGCAACGCAATTGAATGTGCCTCTAAGTTTGTTAACTACAAGTGTTGCCATAGCATCGCCTTCTATATCTTCAGCAATTATTAATAATGGTTTTGATTGTTTAACAATTTCTTCTAGTACAGGAAGAATTTCTTGTATATTTGTTATCTTCTTATCAGTTATTAAGATGTAAGGATTGTCAAGTTCAGCTACCATCTTGTCTGTATCTGTTACCATGTAGCTTGAAACGTATCCTCTATCAAATTGCATACCTTCAACTACTTCTAAAGTAGTGCCCATAGATTTTGATTCTTCAACAGTAATAACTCCGTCATTACCAACTCTATCCATAGCGTCTGCAATTAGCTTACCTATTTCTTTATCTCCAGCTGATATTGAAGCAACTTGTGCTATAGCATCAGATGATTCAACTTTCTTTGAATATGATTTGATGCTTTCAACAGTTTTATCAACTGCTTTTCTAATACCGCTTTGTAGAATCATTGGATTTGCGCCAGCTGCAATATTCTTAAGTCCTTCTCTAATTATTGCTTGAGCAAGAAGTGTTGCTGTTGTTGTACCGTCACCAGCGATGTCATTTGTCTTAGTAGCAACTTCTTTTAATAATTGTGCTCCCATGTTTTCAAATTTATCTTCTAATTCTATTTCCTTAGCGATAGTAACACCGTCATTAGTGATTAGTGGTGAGCCAAATGATTTGTCAAGAACAACGTTTCTTCCCTTTGGTCCTAATGTTACTTTTACAGTATTAGCAAGAATGTTAATACCTTCTTCCATTTTATGTCTTGCATCTGCATTGAATTTAATTTCTTTTGCCATATAATTACCTCCTAGTCTTCAACTACTGCAACGATGTCAGCGAATTTTAATACAGTGTATTCAACGCCGTCAATCTTTGCGCTTGTTCCTGCATATGTTGAGAATATAACCTTACCTCCTACTTTTACTTCTTTTGCCTTCTTTTCATCATTAGCGATGTCAGATCCTATAGCTATAACTTCAGCCATAACAGGAGCTTCCTTTGAAGCGCTTGGTAGTACTATGCCTGATTTAGTTTTTTCTTCTGCTTCTAATTTCTTAATAACTATCCTATCAGATATTGGTCTTAATTTCATAATCTATTCCTCCTTATAATATTGTTAATATTTTTCTTGTTAGCACTCATCTCTATTGAGTGCTAACAATTATATTGTAGTAAATATAACTCAATTATACAAGATAATATAATCGCATTTATTCATATTTATCATTATTATTTATTTATTATCTTGCTTATCCTCTTCTTTTTTCATCTTTTTATAATTTTCTCTCATGTAGTAGAAAAGATATTGCTGTGCATAGCCCGATAAATCGCCAAATCTTCTCATGCCGTCCTCTTGTATAAGCTTCTTATTTCTCTCTTCTCCGCCGTAGTAAAGCTCTTCCATAACTCTCTTAACCCAAACATCTACTGGGAATGAATCAGTTCTACCTAGTCCAAAGAGTAATATGCATTGAAAGACTTTCTCGCCTATACCAGGCACTTCTAATAAAGTTTTTCTAATGTCATCAATACTTCTTTCTTTAAGCTCTTCAAAATTTATTATACCCTCTTGAACCATCTTTGAAGCTATAACTATCCTTTCAGATCTAAAGCCAGCTCTTGCATACTCCTTTATGTCCTCAGGCTTAGCATTAGACAGAGCAGCCGGACTTGGAAAGGCATAGTACTCTTCTTCATCAAATGGATTATTTAGCTTCTTGCCGTACATTTGAGCGAGCTTCTTAATTGTATTCTTAATGTTCTTGATTTGATTATTGGCACTTATAATAAAGGAAATATATGTCTCGAATGGATCCTGTTTAAGTATCCTCATACCGCCGCCAAAGTCAATAGCTTTTCTAATAACTTCATCATTAGCAGATAGCGTCTTCTTAATTGCATCATAGTCGGTATTTAAGTCAAAATAGTTTAAGATTTCATTTTCATCTGAACAATCGCCCACTATTTCAATACTATCATCTGTGGCACGCGCCTCCAAGACCACGTTCCTAAATATAAATCTATATGCCTCTTCATCTAGCTTTTTCCATCTGAATGCTTGACCACACTCAAATATGTGAGAAGGGACAAAGCTAGTCTGTCCCTTTAATATTATCTTATTCATTACTCTTTGTCTTTTTGTCCTCTCTTAATGCTTTAAATGCTTGTTTAAGCGTCATTCTGTTTCCGTATTGCAGTGTTCCTAGTCTATATATATCGCATGCAAGTTTATATATGAAGTATGCTGATGCTACTAATATAGCAAAGGATGCGGCTATCTCTATGATAGAAATATTTACCATGCCTGCCCTAATAAACATTACAAATGGTGATGTTAGTGGGAAGTATGATAAAAACGCCACAAAACTTGATTCTGATCCAGATGTTAACGCAAATATAGCTCCAAAATATGCAAGTACAATTAATATTGTAGCTGATGATATTGATTGACTTACTTCTTCTATCTTATTAACTAGTGCTCCTAGTGTAGCAAAGATAAATAAGTATAAGAAGAATCCCGCTATCATAAACAAAATGAATGTTACAACTAATTGTATAGGTGCACTTGTGATGCTAAATATGTCTGACCAATACTCTTTATTGAATAAGTATCCTACAGCAAAGCCAATAAACAAGAATGATACTTGAATAACCGCACTTAGTACAGTCGCTAATACTTTACTTAGTATCAAGTATTTAGGTTTAGTTGATGTTATAAGCAGCTCCATAGTCCTGTCATTCTTTTCTTTAGCTACTGATGTTGCAGTTATTTGGCCATATGTTAATATAATCATATACAATAAGAAAAGCAAGAAATATATTATGAAGTAATTTTGCTTTGAGTCTTTACCCAAAACCACTTCATTAATTTGATATTGATTAGATTCTATTGATTTGATCTTTGTATAATCAATTCCTTCTGATTCAATAAGTTTTTTGTATCTATATTCATTTAAATTTCTATCTAAGCCATCGCCCATATCAGTAAGTTTAGAGTTTAAAACGAATTTTTGAATTGAATCAGCTTTAATTACTACTGCTCTATCAATATCTTTAGATAAAATATCTTCTTTAAGTTTTTCTTCATCAGTATATAAATGAACTTCATAATTACTTAAAAATGATTTTAATTCGCTTTCATTAACGCTCTCATCTTTTATAATAATTCCTAACTTTTGAGTCTTATTAAATTCGTCAGTGATAGATTTAAATAAATTTCCTTGAGTAAGTCTTGGTACAAAAGCTGCTAGCAAAGCCAAAGCAAAAAATATAGCAGTAGTTATCTTATATGATTTATTTTTTATGAGCTGTTTAAACTCAAATGAACTTATTAGTTTTATCTTATTTAGCATCGTTATCACCTACCGCTTCTATAAATATCTCTTCAAGACTTGGTTCGTATTTAGCTATAGCTCTAAAATTATCTTTGTTTATCGCATAATTTGCAAGTTCACTAGCTTTATCAGATGTTTTTACAATTATTTCGTTATCATTAATCTTAACATTGTCTTGTCCAACCATATCAAAAATATCTTGTAAATAATTTACAGCATCGTTGTAAAAACTTAGTCTTAATCTTCCCTCGCCCATATTTTTCTTAATTTCCTTAAGATTACCAGTCAAAACATTGCTGCCATCTTTAATAAGAGCAATATTGTCACAGAAGTTTTCTACATGGCTCATTTGATGAGATGAGAATATTAATAAAGTACCGCTCGAAACAGCTTCTTTGATTAGATCAATAAGTATTTGTGAGTTAACTGGGTCAAGACCAGAGAATGGCTCATCAAGAATAATGATGTCCGGTTTATTTATAAAGGTTTGTATAATTTGTATCTTTTGTTGATTACCCTTTGATAAGGTATCAAGATTTTTTGCCTTATATTCACTTAGCTTAACCTTTTCAAGTAGCTCAAGAGCATTGTCATGGCTTTCTTTTTTGTCAAGTCCTTTAATCCTACCAAAGTAAATTAGCTGATCTAGTATTGCAGTTTTAGCGTACATACCTCTTTCTTCAGGCAAATATCCTAGCTTAATCTCTTTTCTGTCGATTGGCGCGCCGTCAATCAGTATCTTGCCGCTGTCAGCTTTAAAAACGTCCATAAGTATCCTTATAGTAGTCGTTTTGCCAGCTCCATTCCTTCCCAAAAAAGCAGTTGAACTACCAGAACTAGCCTCTAAATTAATTCCGTGTAAAACTTCTTTTCCAGCGAAGGATTTTTTAATGTCGATTAATTCTAACTTCATTATTTACTCTCCTTTCTGGGTCTTCCCCTCTTTTTTGACTCTCTATATCTTCCTAATTCCTTATCATAAACAATGTCTTTTGCTCTATTGACATAATCATCACTTGTAAAAGTACCATCGTTTTTACATTTAAGTAAATAGTTTAGCGTGAATAAGCTCTCTGATAGTGGCACATTCTCAACTATAATGTCCTTACCTACATCAAGTACAGTCGGAGCAAAATTCCATATCGCCTTGATACCAATCTTTTCATAAGTCCTTGCAACATCTCTCGCACTATTACTAGTAACAGCTATGACACCTATGTCAATAGTATTGTTCTTGGCAAAATCTTCAAGCTCAGAAATGTTTCTAACTTTGATACCATTAAAGCTAAGACCTATCATATTGGGATTGCTATCAAATAGCCCAATAAACTTAAATCCGCTCGATTCAAACTCACGCGATTGTATTATTGCTTGACCAATATTCCCAACGCCAGTCAAAATTAAATTCTTTTTATAATCAAGACCAAGAACGCCTTTAAGGTCCATATATATAGTCTCAACATTATATCCATAACCTTGTCTACCCTCAGCGCCAAAAGTGTTTAGATCGGCCCTGATCTGAGAGGCAGTAAACTTAGTGTAAGACGATAGCTCACTTGAAGAAACCCTATGTACACCCCTTGCGTATAGGTCTTCAAAAATAACATAGTATATAGGTAATCTTTTAATTGCGTTTATTGTAATATCACGAGCCATATCTCCACACCTTTCATTAATTGAGCAATTATAGTATAACATATAGAATTCTTTTTGCAATAATTTTAGATTCATTTAACTAGTTCTTTAAAAACTTTCTTCTCATTACAAAATATAAAATTTAATTATTTTAAATCCTAAAGTAATAGTAGTCCGAAGACTACCTTTTAATACTATTTAGATTTTTTCACTTGTACAAACATTCCAGAATAATCTTTATGCTTTTCTATCCAATCATATATATTTACTTCTTTAAAGTCAGGGCTAGTTATTCCACTGTTACTTGTTATTAAAGAAAACAAGGTAGTTTCTTTGTCTTTATCAAGTACTGAGCTTTCTATCCAACCATATGATTTTACATCTTTAAAAGATAAATTGTCATATCTACTATAATCCATCTTAGTAAGAACTTTCCCTTTATCCAAAACGTAAACAGAAAATCTTTTCTCTGAAAGTCCCAATAAAAGTTTTTGTGATTTTTTTATATTGATATTACCTGTACTAAATAGCTCTTCAACTTTAGAATTATCATAGTATAATAATTTTATTTCTATACTGTTATCTTGCTCAGAACCTACAAGTTCATATGTTTCGTGAACAAAATCCAAAACATTTCCATTGTCATCTTTATTATCTTCAAATATATAAATATTTGAATCATTTTCTATTCTTTTTATCTCTAAATTATTATTTTTACTGCACGAAAAGATAAAAATTGCCATAGTAATTAAACAAAATATAATGAACTTTTTCATAAAATCACCTCTTTGTAAACTATTATATAATAATAATTATTAAAATTCAAGATAAAAACTGCAATTTTATCTTATTTTCATCTTATAAAATATGTTATAATATAAACGAGGTGTTTTTATGACTGTACTAGCATGTAACAATATAAAAAAAGTTTTTATAGACAAGTTAATTTTTGAAAACGTTTCTATTAATATAAATGAAGGCGAAAAAGTTGCCATAGTTGGTATGAATGGTACTGGTAAGTCAACTTTACTTAACATTCTATCTGGCATGCTTAATTATGATGAAGGCGATATATTTATTTCTAAAGATACTAAAATCGCCTATCTTGAGCAAAATACAACGATTAGGAGCTCTTTAAGTGTTTATGATGAGATGAAGAAGTCCATGAAGCACTTGACTGATCTTGAAGAGGAGCTTAGAAATTTTGAAGATATCATTGCCAAGGACCCTAGTCAAGAGAACTTGGATAGATATGCCTTTTTACTTGAAGACTTCGAAAATAAAGGCGGATATACATATGACGCTGAGATAAAAAAGGTTTTAACTGGTCTTGGTTTTGGCGAAGAACAGTTTAGCCAGGCTTTTAACTCTCTTAGCGGCGGACAAAAATCTAAGCTAATGCTTGCCAAGGCACTTATACAAGAATCCGATATACTTTTCTTGGACGAACCGACTAACCATCTTGATATTGACTCAATGGAATTTCTTCAAGAATATATCAATTCATTTAATAAGACTGTTGTCATGGTCAGCCACGATAGATATTTTTTAAATTCTACTTGCAACAAGGTTATTCTTATAAAGGATCACACAACTCATGAGTACAATATGGGCTACGAGCAATATATCAAGCAAAGAAAGATAAATGAAGCAATTCAAGAGAAGGCTTATATCAATCAGCAAAAAGAAATTGAAAGACAAAAAGAGATTATCAGAAGATATAGGTCTTACGCTACTGAAAAAAGCATTATAAAGGCAAAGTCTCGTGAGAAGATGCTTGCTAAGATTGAGCTCTTAAGTGATGTTAATGATGACAGCGAGATTAATTTTAAGTTTAGGATGAAGGTCGAGTCAGGTAACGATGTCTTAGCTGTTGAAAATATAAATAAATCTTTCGGTGATTTTAAACTATTAAATGATATAAACTTTAACATATATAAGCGCGAGCACGTAGGCATCATCGGTGCTAACGGTATTGGTAAGTCAACTCTATTTAAAATTATACTTGGTGAAGAAAGTCATGACTCTGGTGAAATACACTTTGGGACTAATGTTAATGTTGGCTACTTCGATCAAGAGCTAGAAAAACTTGACGTGAATAAATCAATCGCCGAAGAAATTTGGGACAGCTTCCCTCGCCTTACTTACTTTGAGTTAAGAAAAGCGCTTGCAAAGTTCTTATTTATTGATGATGATATATATAAGATGATTGATGAATTATCTGGCGGAGAAAAAGCTAGAGTTTCTCTATGTAAGATAATGCTTTCTGATGTAAACTTCCTTGTCCTTGACGAACCAACAAATCACTTGGACATCGAGTCAAAGGAAGTTTTAGAAGAGGCTCTTAATTCATACGAAGGAACTTTGCTTGTAATTAGCCACGATAGATATTTTCTAAATAAGGTTGTAAATAAAATACTTGAGCTTAAAGCTGATGGTATTCACGAGTATTTAGGTAACTACGACTATTATCTTGAAAAGAAAAAGCGTATGCGTGAAGAAGAGGCTTTTTTAGAAGAGCCTGAAGAAATTACAAAGACTCAAGCAAAGCTTAATAAAAAGCGTGAGAGAGAAGAAAAAGAAAGATTAAAAAAAGAGAAACAGGCAAAAGATGCTCTTGAAAAAGAAATTTCAGAGTTTGAAAAACATAAGGATAAGATTCATAATGAGCTTGCAAATCCAGATATATACGATGACATAGACAGAGTTAACGATTTGAACTTTAAACTTACTGAGATTGATGAAAAGCTTGATGCCTTATATGAAGAGCTGATTTATATGGAGGATTAAGATGTTTGAACTAAAAAATATAAAATTCAAAGATATTCTTAGCATAGAGCATCTGTCTATTGATGATAATGGCCTAACTATGATTATGGGTCCGAGTGGCAGCGGTAAATCTACTCTCTTAAAAATGCTTGATGACCTTATAAGCCCTGATAGCGGCGATATTTTATACAAAGGCGACAATATTAAGACATATAAAGCACATGAATTAAGAAGAAAAGTTATTATGCAGTCTCAATTCCCCGCTATCTTCGAAGGCGATGTGAGATACAATTTAAATATAGCTAGAAAATTCAGTGGTATAGACGCTCTTGATGATGCGAAACTAAAAGAACTGCTTGATATAGTTTTGCTTGATAAAGATCTTAATGATAATCCAAAGGACTTCTCTGGCGGAGAAAAGACTAGACTATCGATAGCGAGGGTCTTGGCAATGGATGCTGAAGTCTATCTATTTGACGAGCCAACATCCTCACTTGATGAAAAGACCGAATACAAGCTTATAAGTAATGTGATTAAGTACTTAAAAGAAAGAGATAAGAAGATAATTATTGTATCGCACTCAGAAAAAATATTCTCCCTTGCTGATCAAGTGATTAGCATCAAGAATAAGATTGCGACGATTAAGGAGGCCTAGTATGTTAACTGAAATTTCAATATTACAGCTCTCCCTATCTTTTGTATTTATCATAGTACTGCTAGTAATTTCAAAGATAAAGGGTCTATCAAATCAAGGACTAATCATAGTCGCTTCACTAAGAATGACAATCCAATTAATTATAACAGGCTACTTACTAAAATACATTCTAAAGAGCGATAGTCCATGGATAACAATTTTGATACTTATAATTATGGAAGCGTTTGCAATATTTAATGTATACAAAAGAAGCAAGGTTAAATCTATCAAGCTTAAAGAGCTTATAGCAATATGCTTTATAGGATCAAGTTTAGTGTCAATATTCTACTACATCATAGTCGTTGTAGGCGTTAGACCATGGTACGACCCAAGGTATTTCATAACTATCTCAGGAATGCTTATCGGTAATACAATGACAGGCATGAGTCTTGCGATTAACTCTTATAAAAATTCTCTTAATGATCAAAGAGATACGATTGAGTCGGCACTTATGCTTGGTGCAAAACCTAAGGATGCTGTGTTAAGAATATCGAGAAAAGCATTTAGCTCAGCCATACTACCGACACTTAACTCAATGCTCGGCATGGGCATAGTGCTTTTGCCTGGCATGATGACTGGACAAATACTATCTGGCACAGACCCGATGTCTGCTATACTATATCAAATAACGATCATGATAGCCATAGTCGGCACTGTCGGTATCACTACAAGCATATTTACTTCGCTTGCATACAAAGCTTTCTTTAACGATAGAGAGCAAATTCTATTCTAATAGAAAAGTCAATATAAAAAACAAACTCTACTAAAACTAGTAGAGTTTATTTATATACGAATCTATTACCGACTCTTTCTTCTTTTCACTAAAAACGTTCTTCTCTCTCAAAATGTCTACAAGCCACAAAGCTTTCGAATGGAAGATTGCTTCATTATAGTCACTTAAGACTATCTCATAAAGCTTGCCATTTAAGAACTTTGAATTTGTTTTAACGTAGTACGCATCAACATTCTCAAAGTCAACCAGCCTTAGTATGCTTATAGTCGTTAAATCTTTTTGATGATACAAACTTAGCCCAGTATTTTTGTACTCAACAAAGTACTTTTTGTGCTTGTTTGTGTTTTTTATCTCGTTTGCAAGCATCAGATAATATTTAGCAAGTGAGTTATAGTATTGGTAGTTAAACATGCCCTTTTCAAATGAATCAATCTTAATAAAAGGTTTGATGTTTAGACTAGTAATAAAATTGAAATTCTCTTGAAGAAACTCCTTCTTCGTCAAGTCACCGTTGTTGAACTGTATGATCAAAGAATGTCTCTTCTCTAAAAATACCTCAAAAAGATTCTTCCTCTTTACATAAAGCATTAAATACCACTTTCTAATTATTTAACTTCTTCTACATAACTCCTTAAGTCACTGTCTACTTCATCAGCTACGTAGTCAACGTTGATAAGTATGTCTACATCATGCTTTTCAGAAATTTCATCTAAATTCTTTACTAAGCATTTTAAATCTTCTTTCTTAATATCGATAATCTTATAAATACTGTCGATATAAATTTTTTCTAGGTCGAAGTCCATAGATAGCATTCCAAGCAAGAAGCCATAGAACTTTTCAATAGAATTTACACTGTAGTCGCTTAAGTTAATAAGTCTAACGTTAGTGTCTAGAGAAAATATGTGTTCGTCCTCAACATCTAAGAACGTAATGTTGCCGTTACCTGACTTAATGTCATCGTTAGCACCATTGATTAACCACTTAGTCTTTCCTGCACCTTTTGCTCCTAAGATTAATTTAACCATAAAAATCATCCTCCTTAAAATATTTACCTTGGTAATTTGATTTTCTTTTCATTTGTTCTAATATGGAATCTTTTATTCTCCACCAAGATTCGCCCCAGTTGCAATGAATCGTTCCCTCTTCATCGGATCTTCCGACCAATCTTTGTATAATTATATCATCTTTTATATGAGTTAAGAAAATTTCTACTCTATCTACATAGTCTTCTCTGTTTAATAGTTTAAACTCATGAGCTTTATACATCTGGGCTATCTTAGTACCTTCCATTATGTATAAGCTATGAAGTTTTACTTCATCCGTCTTTGTCATGTTAATGAGCCTAGCGTCATTATATATGTCTTCTACGCTATCCCATGGCAAATCAAGTATCAAGTGAGCTGCCTTTCTTATTCCGTACTTTGATAATGTTTGACATGCATTGATATAGTCATTAGTACTATGACAACGGTTTAATATCTTAAGCGTCTCATCATTTGAGCTCTGTAAGCCCAGTTCAACAGTTATCTCAAGATTATACTCATCCTTTACATCCTTCAAAAACTTCATGTAATCATCAAAGATTAAATCAGGCCTTGTCGATATGTTAATTCCAACAACATCTTCCTGAATCGCGTTCATAATATTTTCCTTAAACTGATCTAGTGGCATATAAGTATTAGAAAAGTTTTGGAAATAAGCTATGAACTTAGTAGCCTTATGGTTCTTCGTGATATTTATCTTGTTTTGCTCAATCTGCTCTTTAACAGATAGTTTATTAGACAAATTCTCAAAGCTGCCTCCCTCTGCTGTGCAAAAGATGCAGCCGCCATAAGCCTTTGATCCGTCTCTATTGGGACAAGTTATGTTTAGACTGATAGGAAGCTTATAAACCTTAGTGTGAAATTTATTTCTTAAGTACTCCGAGTAGACTCTATAGAGTTTTTTCTCTTCCTCAAAGCTTATAATATTACTCATCTACCTCGTTTTTATTATAAAATTCTTCCATAAGTTCGTCTATGATTGCGTCATCTACGACTTCTAGTTCAACATCGACATCATTTTCATGCTCGATGTACTTATAAGGATAAACGTACTCTTCTTCCTCTTCTACGTCTAGTGGGAACAAGAAAATGTAGTCGTCTCCTTTGTAATTAAATAGATCAAGTACAGCGCATTCAAGCTCTGTTCCGTCATCTAAAGTGATGATCATTGTGTCTTCACAGTCGCAATCATCATGTTCGTGATCATGTCCGCAGCCGCAGTCTTCGTCGTGGCAGCAGCAATCGTGTTCGTCAATAAAATCTTTATCTTTACTCATCTGTTTCTCCTCTTTCTAAAATTTGTTCGGAAAAGTCCTCAAAATTAGATATATTAACTAATTCGAGACTAATATTTTTATTAATTTCGTTAATATTTTCATCAGTTATAAATGAAAGTTCGGGTTTTTTCTTAAAATCATAGCTTATTTGATCAAGGTAGTAGTTAATTATAAACTCTTTCTCTTCCTTTGACATATCCTTATTTCTAATGCTTAGAGCAACTGATTCATAGAACTTGTATCTTAAGAATATTATGAAGCCTTCAAAGTCTTCAACATTAGTACCCTTTTCAATAATAAATATTATCCTAAAGAATAAATTCCACTTAAAATCAGTATTTATAAGTTTTAGTATTTCGTCACCTAAGCTTTGAGTGAAAGTATCGTTAAACACAGGCTTTCTCTCAAACTCTATATAGTTTGTTATAGGGCCAAGATTTTCCTGTATATCTGATAATCTTCCTACTAAATCAACAAACTCTTGTGATATATCTTTAGCAGATTTTCTTTGAGCCTTCATAAATAAGTACTCGCTAATCATGTCGCAGGAGTCCTTGTAGTCAATAATATAACCTAAATCGCTCTTAACCTTTGATTTAAATATATCGTGTATAGTCTTTGATACAAGCTTAACAAGTTGCTTCTTCTTATTAACCTGCACACTTGAGTCAGACCTATTAAGATGGTTATAAACACTCATAAGCTGTCTATCAACCATAGTTAAATTATCCTTAATAGTTGCCATGATGTCTATAAAGAAATCTTCTGTAAGTACGTAGTTGTAGTTCTTATATAGGACTTTGTGGTCTATGTCTCCCCAGAATACATTGACTAGTGACTTTATTTGAAGCTCAAAGTGAATCTTCTTGCCGTCATCATCAACATACTTGCCATCTATCTTGTAGATCTCAAAACCATTCTTTTGTAATTGTGGCTGCTCTTCAGATAGCTTTAGATATATCTTTTTATTGATATGGCTTGAGTAGTATCCCCTGTCCTCTTTATAATTGAATAAGTTTAGTAAGTCTCTATAAATTTTCTTTTCGTCGTCAATGAACCTACATTCAATTCTAACACCTATGATATCTGAGATGTTCTCCATAAGGTTCTCTGGCGTCTTGTACTCAGTGTATAAATTGTTTCTAAGTATCTTCTCTCTAAGTGAAGTAGCTTCCTTAACTCTGCCTCTAGCAGCTAGAAAGTGATCCTTAGCACAGAATGTATTAGTAAAGAAATTTTCCAAAATCTCTAATACTTCTTCCAATTTATCATTATTTTCTTCAAGTAAATCTATAGTGTCATCAATAAAATCAAATAATTCAAGCCTCATCAGCTCTCATATCCTTTCATTAAACAAATATTTCTGGTTTGTATTTATCCTTTAAGCTGTCAATTACTGCCTTAAATGCGTTCATTTGTTTAATTTGCATAACATGAGCACGCACTTCATCTTTAACTTCATCAAATGATCTAGCTTTTGCATCATTAATCTTATTTAACTTGATTATATGATAGCCAAATTGAGTCTTAACTGGCTCAGAAACTTCTCCAAGCTTCATTGAGAATACCTTGTCGTCAAATTCCTTAACCATTTGTCCTCTATGGAATGTACCTAAGTCTCCACTATTAGCCTTAGATGGGCATGCAGAGTGTTCTTGAGCAAGGCTTGCAAAGTCCTCGCCCTTATCAATTTTAGCCTTGATATCCTTTGCTTTATCTTCATTATCAACTAAGATATGGCTAGCAGATCTTGATTCAGGTTCAGAAAATTCATCCTTAAATTCGTTATAATAGTTTTTAAGTTCTTCATCTGTCGCTTCTTCACATTCAAGAGCCTTTTTAAAAGCTATATTAGTTAAGATATTTTCTTTAGCCTTTGCCATCTCAGCTTTATACTCTTCACTCTCGTCTAGTTTTTCATCGATAGCATTATTATATAACATCGCTTGATTAACCATCTCTTCAACTAATTTTTTAACTCCGTCCTTTGATTGGAACTGCATAGTTAGTTGTGGTCCAAGCATATTTGCAAAGTTTACAACGTCTTCTTTTTTAATTTCTTTGCCGCATACTTTAGCGACTACTTCCTTATTTATTTCCAAAATATCCTCCTTAAAATTTAATCTTTCACATATTTATATTATCATATAAATTATTATTTTGCAAGACTATTTTTAAAGATGAAAATGTGTTATAATAGTTGTGAGAGGTGATTTTATGAAATATTTACTAGGTGGAGAGAACGAAAAAGTATATTTGAACCCTAAGATGCTAAATAGACACGGCATCATAGCAGGAGCGACTGGTACTGGTAAGACTGTTACATTAAAAGTAATTAGTGAAATGCTAAATAACGACGGCATCAACACATTCATTACCGATGTTAAAGGCGACATTATGAGTCTAGCTGAAAACGGTGAGAGAAATGATAAGATTGATGAAAGACTTGCTAAGCTTGGTATAGATGACTACCAAGTTGATAGCTTCCCTGTTGAAATTTTTGATATATATAAAAAAGGTGTTCCGCTAAGAGCATCTGTTACAGATATAGGTCCAGTTCTACTATCTAAGATGCTTGGGCTGAATGATGTGCAAAGCGGCGTCATCGATGTTATGTATAAAATTGCCGACGAGAACGAGCTTAAGCTTATCGATTTTAAAGATCTAAAGATTATGCTTAAGTATATGGCGGACTTCTCTAGTGATATTTCAAATAAATATGGCAATGTTGCTAAGCAAAGTATAAATGCTATACAAAGAACTCTTATTAGATTTGAAAATGAAGGAGCAATTGACTTCTTTGGTGAACCATCTTTCGATGTAGATGATTTATTAGTGAAAAATGGTGAAAAAGGCACAGCAAACATACTCAACTGTACAGAGCTCTACCTTAACTCAAAGATGTATCAATCAGTTGTAATCTATCTACTTAGTCAAATATTTACTAGTCTTGATGAAGTTGGTGATCTTGATAAACCAAAGCTGGTATTATTCTTAGATGAGGCTCACTTAATTTTTAAAGACTTAAATAAAAAGATGCTTGAAAACATCGTTACTATTATCAAGCTTATAAGGTCTAAAGGTGTTGGTATCTTCTTCGTTACGCAAAATCCTAAGGATATACCTGAAGAAGTTTTAAGCCAATTATCTAACAGAATCGAACATGCTTTAAGAGCCTACACTCCTAATGAGATTAAGAATGTTAAATATGCTGCTGATAGTTTTAGGAAGAATCCAAACTTTGACAGCGAAAAAGCTATACTGAATTTAAAAACTGGTGAAGCCTTGGTCTCTACGCTTAATGAAGATGGTGAGCCATCCATAGCTGAGATAACTCTTATAAGGCCACCTATGTCAAAGATTGGTATGATAGATGAAGCTGTATTTAATGAGATTGTTAATAATTCAGATTTTAACTCTAAGTACAAAGAGCCAATTGACAGAGAATCAGCATATGAGATACTTAGTGAAAGATACATCCAAATCAATAAAGAAATGGAAGCTGAAAAAGCTGAAAAAGATGCACAAAAAGAATACAGAACAAAGCAAAATCAAAAGAAGAGAAATGAAAGTACTGCAGATAAAATTTTAAAGAGAGTCTTTAGTGCCTTCACTTATCAAATAGGTAGAACCGTAGCAAGAGATATAATGAATACGATTAAGAGAAAGAAATAATTTATAAATCAATGGCCAGAGCAAATGCTCTGGCCATTGATCTGTGCAAAAAAGACTAGAGCATCTGCCCTAGTCTTAGTTAATTTATATTCTTTCAACAAATATCTTTACAGTCTTACCATTTAAGTCTGTTTCTTCTACATCAAGTTCTTTGTATTCAATGCTATCTGCAACTGTTTCTTTTAGTATAAAGTCTTTGAACTTTTCAAAGATAGCTTTCAAATCATCATTTGCATCAACATAGATCTTAATCTTATCTAGCACGTCGAAATCATTTTGCTTTCTAAGTTGTTGTACCTTTGATATAAACTCTCTTAAGTAGCCTTCATCAAGAAGTTCTTCTGTTAACTTAGTATCAAGTATGATGAATACACCATTTTCCATTTCGACATTAAAGCCTTCTTTGGACTCGATTCTTACATCTACATAATCTTTTTTGATTTCAGTCGCTTCACCATTAAGCTCAACAGTTTGATCAGCGTGGTCAAGCTTGTCTACAAAGTCTATGCTATTAACATTTAATAGATACTTAGTGAAGTCCTTAATCTTTGATCCAAGTATTGAGCCAGCAACTTTGAAGTTCGGCTTCAAGTTGAAATTCATGTACTTCTTCAAATCATCTTCGTAGTAAACGTTCTTTACGTTAAGCTCTTCCTTGATTAAGTCTGTCAAGTCTTCTAGGTCTTCTCTATACTTACCATCGATAACTATCTCGTTAAGAGGTATTCTTACCTTGATCTTAGCATTCTCTCTTGATGATCTACCTAGTTTTACAAGTGTACGAACTAAATCCATCTTGTAAATAAGTTTTTCATCGATTAGGTCTTTATTAGCCTTTGGATAATAGTCTATGTGAACTGATTCTAGATCTCCAAGTCTTTGATAGAACTCTTCTGCTGTATATGGAGCAAATGGTGCTATGACCTTAGAAACTCCAAGAAGTATTTCGTATGTTGTTTGTAAAACTGCCTTCTTATCATCATCAAGCTCTGTAGCCCAGAATCTTCTTCTTGAACGTCTGATATACCAGTTTGATATATCTTCAACTACAAAATCTTGTATCATTCTAACTACATTTGTTAGCTCGAACTTATCCATCTCTTCTTCGATATTTAGAAGAAGTTTGTTATATTTAGCAAGTATCCACTTGTCTATATCGCTTCTCTTTTCATATGGTACGTCTAATGTCTTTGGATCAATGCCATCGGTTTGTAAATACATGTAGAAGAAGTTATATACATTTCTAAGTGTGTTAAAGAATTTCGAGCTGATGTCTTTTAAGCCATCTACATCGACTTTCTTAGTAGTCCAAGCTGGTGATACGTATAATAGATACCATCTTACAGCATCTGCACCATATTCGTCAAATAGCTCGAATGGGTCTATGGTATTGCCCCTGCTTTTACTCATCTTTTTACCGTACTTATCAAGTACTAAGTTGTTTACAAGAACGTTTTTATATGGAGCCTTACCAGTCATATATGTTGATATAGCAAGTAAGCTGTAGAACCAGCCTCTTGTTTGGTCTATGCCTTCACAGATGAAGTCTGCTGGGAACTTGTGATCAAAGTCTTCAGTATGCTCGAATGGATAGTGCCATTGGCTAAATGGCATTGCGCCTGAGTCAAACCAAACGTCAATTACATCCTTTTCTCTAGTCATCTTGCCATGACAGTGTGGACACTCTAGATGAACGTCGTCAACATATGGTCTGTGCAATTCGATGTTTTCATCTATATCTTCAATAGCTTTTTCCTTAAGTTCTTTTCTTGAGCCAACGCTTTCCATATGACCGCAGTCTTCGCACTTCCAAATTGGTAGTGGTGTTCCCCAGTATCTTGATCTAGATAGAGCCCAGTCCTTTAGGTTATCTAGCCAGAAACCAAATCTCTTTTCACCAACATAGTCTGGATACCAATTAACTGTATTGTTATTTTCAACAATTTTGTCTTTAAACTTAGTTACTTCTATATACCAAGATGGTTTTGCATAATAAAGAAGTGGTGTGTGGCATCTCCAGCAATGTGGATAGTTGTGCTCTATCTTTTGTTTTCTATATAATTTATTTTCTTTTTTTAGCTCTTCAATGATCAATGGGTCAGCATCCATAACCCACATGCCTTTCCAAGGAGTATCTGTAAACTTACCCTCTTCGTCAACTGGATTAAGAACTGGTAAATCATATCTTCTTGATGTATTATAGTCGTCTTCACCAAAGGCTGGTGCTGTGTGAACTATACCAGTACCATCTTCCATAGTAACGTAATCAGCTTCTGTTATGAAGAAAGCTTTTTTATCACAAGGTAAATATGGCAGTAATTGTTCGTACTCGCCTCCAACTAGGTCTGATCCCTTCATCTCAGCTATTATTTCATAGTTTTCTGCGTCTTTTTCAAGTGCTTGTTTGAAAAGTGACTTAGCTAAGTAAAGTATCTCGCCAGTCTCTTTATGTTTTATCTTAATGTAATCAAAATCTTTATTAACTGTTAAGCTTACATTTGAAGGAAGAGTCCATGGTGTTGTTGTCCATGCAAGATAGTACTCATTATCAGCATCTTTCTTTTTGAACTTAACATAAGCTGATTCACTTTTAATCATCTCATAGCCTTGAGCTACTTCGTGTGAAGCAAGTCCTGTGCCGCATCTTGGGCAATAAGGCATAATCTTGTGACCTTCATAAATTAGTCCATCCTTAAACATCTTATCAAGTATATGCCAAGTAGATTCGATGTAGTCATTATCAAGAGTTATATATGGATTGTCAAGATCAATTAGATAAGCCATCTTTTCAGTCATCTGTCTCCATAGTGACTCATACTTAAATACTGACTCTTTACATTTTTCATTAAAATCTTTTACGCCATACTTTTCTATATCTTGTTTATTATGAAGTCCTAATTGTTTTTCAGTTTCAATTTCAACAGGTAGTCCGTGAGTATCCCAACCGGCTTTTCTGTTTACGTAGTAGCCTTGCATAACCTTATATCTGCAGACAGAGTCCTTTAGTGTTCTGCCACTTACGTGATGTATACCAGGCTTTCCGTTAGCTGTTGGTGGGCCTTCGAAGAAAACATATCTATTGTCTTTATCTCTTTTATCGTTTGTTAATTTAAGTAGATCGATACTCTTCCAATATTCAGATATTTGATGTTCTCTATCGGCTACGCGATCATTTGATAAAGCTTTTAAGTCCATAATTACCTCCTTGAAGCTTCGTACTTTGCTTCTATTTCTTTTCTAAGTTTATATACAAGCGTCTCACTATCAAGTTCTACGCTATTATAATCAATATTTTCGCCCTTTTTAATATCTCTACTAAGGACTGCGCCTTCGTTTATGACGGATATAGGCACTAAATTCTTTTCTCTTGACTTTTCAAAGTCCATGCACTTGCCATAAAATGTGTAGCCTCCGATGTAATCGAGCTTCTCGCCTTTCTTCATGTCCTTCTTAGCAATAGAAACTACATCTGAGTATGGTATTTCAGATATAGGTTTTATAGCTTCGAGCTTGTCGAAATGTGCCTTTAATACTGTGTTTATAGTCTCTATGCTGGTCAAATGGTAAGGTCTGTATAAAACATAATTTGGACCTTCGCCCATCTTTAAAAATCTCATTAAGTGATCAATCTTCTTTATGTCGCTCTTAACTATAACAAAGACGCCTGGCGCTATGCCATTGACATAGTCAACTATGCCGTATGAGTTAAGTACGCCGCCTTCTGATTTAAGGCAAAGTTTCTTGTCAAGCGATTTGATATCGGATTTGATTCCGTGTCCGCCATCGACATCCACTCTAAATCCAGTCGCATTGCTCATAGTAGCCATCTCTACCATGGTCTTAGTGCCGTCTACAAAGCTTGCTAGCATCTCTTTTTTAATGCCCTTTTCGTTGGCAGATTCACTTACTGTGTCCGGATTAGCTTCTAAATCGACTTCATTATTCTTTCCTTTGCCAATAGCTAAAACATCAAAGCCCATTATTTTAGCTTCATTATAAAGCTCAAGCACTGTTCCTGGCTCGTCGCCATCGATGCCTGTATATATAAGTCCTTTTTCTTCAGCTATCTTTGAAAGCACTGTTCCAACGCAGACATCGCTCTCTAAGTTAAATGTAATTACATTTTTGCCATTCATTAAAGCGTTGTAACTGATTTCAGTGCCGACAATTGGCTCTCCTGTCGCATCGATTACATAATCAATGTGCTCTGATTTGTATAAGAGCTCTTTGTCCTCACATATATAATACTTATTTAAATCACTAATTTCGTCAGAGCTAGTGATCTTAATAATATCTTCTCTAGCAATACCTGCTGCAAGATAAGCATCAATCGCGTCTTCAATATGTCTTGAAGATATTAGTAAGGGATTTAAAACCCCGCTTTGTATATATTGACTTACTAGTGCCTTGCCCATAAAGCCTGCTCCTAGTAAGGAAACATTTATCTTTTTACCTTTTTCTTTATATTCATAAAATTTCTTTTGATAATTTATCAAGCCTTCCACCTCGATCTTATATCGTCATATGCCGCCATGGCAGATAACCACGCAAAGCTTAGATTGTAGCCTCCACATGGGCCGTCTATGTCAATGACTTCCCCGATAAAGTATAGTCCATAAACTTTCTTTGACTCCATAGTCTTATTATTTATCTCTTTACTAGCTACTCCACCAAGGCTTATCTGGCCAATGCCATAGCCTTTATTTTTTATAATATCTAATTCAAAATCTTTTAATATTTTTATTATTTTATGTAAATCATTCTCGCTTAAATCCTTAGCAAGCATTTCTTTAGCAAGACCAAGTCTATCTATCACAGGAATTATAAGCCTTTTGTGTATAAGACCAATAAAAAAAACATCTAGACTCTTGTGCCCTAAATCTTTTCTTCTTTCGCTTAATAAAGCAAACATTTCTTCTTCAGTAAATGTATAAAAAAAGTCTATGCTAAATTTATAAACACTTTCCTTGCCCTTAATGTATCTAGATAATTGAAATACACTTGGGCCAGATAGGCCATATTTTGTAAATAAAACATCATCTACATCATCTTTGATAATCTTATCTCCCTTTTTTAAACTTAGTTTTGCTTTTACTCTAAATCCATCTAAGTGCTTTAAGTACTTATAATCACACTCATATGGTACTAGAGCTGGCTTTGTATCAATTACAGATATACCAAGCTCTTTTATTTGCTTAAATAGATTAGCGTCTGAACCAAATTTCGGCATAGCAGCGCCGCCGCAAGCTATAACTAAGCTCTTAGCCTTATAAATATTTGAGTTTTGATCTTTAAGTACAAAGATATCATCAGCTTTATGAAAGCTTTTTACAAATACATCAGTTTTTATATTTATATTGTTTCTATCATTTTCATATCTAAGTACGTCAAGGACGCTTGACGCTTGTAGTGACATAGGATAGACTCTGTCATCTTCCATATATGGATATATGCCCATAGCCTTGAACTTTTCTAAAATTGTCTCATAGCCATATTTTTCAATCATATATGAAGTAAAGGCCTTATCGTTATATGGGTTCTCATTAAGCTTTGTGTTAGTGTAGTTGCACCTGCCATTGCCAGTAGTAAGGAGCTTTTTGCCGACTCTATCGTTTCGCTCAAGCATAAGTATATTTAATTTATCCTTATTAAGAGCCCCAAAAAATAGTGCTGCTGCACCTGCTCCTATGACTATAGCATCATATGTCAATTCTATCCACCACTTCTTTTAATATCTTTCCAAAACCTTCATGAAAAACAAGTTTTGCATATCTATCGTAAGACGTTTTATCCTTATTTATAATTACTAAATTGTCTGAATTAAAGTATCTAATTAGTCCGGCTGCTGGATATACCTTTAGTGATGTTCCAGCGACTAAAAGCAAATCCGCCATAGATATCTCTCTTATAGCTTCACTAATCACATTATCATCTAGAGCTTCGCCGTATAAAACAACATCCGGCTTAATCAATGCGCCGCACTCATCACAAGTACAAGCACCTTTTGAGTGCTTGATATACATTGCGTCAAATTCTTTATGGCACTTAGTGCAATAAGACCTATTAATATTGCCGTGAAGCTCAATAACTTTCTTGCTGCCAGCGTCTTGATGAAGATTGTCTATGTTTTGAGTGATAACTGCTTTTAGTATACCCATCTGTTCAAGTCTTGCAAGCGCCTTATGTCCTTCATTTGGCTTAACATTCTCATATATAACCTTATCTCTGCAAAAGTCAAAGAATATATCCGGATGAGCACGATAAAATGAATTGCTCAAAACCACTTCTGGTTCATATCCTTCATAAAGCCTGTCGTTGTAAAGGCCACCTGCTCCTCTAAAGTCAGGTATACCGCTCTCAGTCGAAACACCTGCACCTCCAAAGAAAACCATGTGTTTTGATTTTTTTACTTCTTGGACCAAAAGATCAATATCAAGCATCCTTCTTCACTCCATTAAGAATAGCGTTTAATAAAATACCAACTATAGCTGCTAAGCTTAGTCCGTTAAGACTGATACTTTCAGTTATAGGAAGCTCTATAGTAAAGCCAAATAACTCTTTAAATAAACCGCCTGAAAATCCTATGAAAAGAATTGCTGCCATAACTATGATATTTTTTATATTTAATTTAACATGATTATCTCTAATGTTTCTAAATCCAATAAAGCCTATCATTGAGAAAAGCATAATTGATATGCCACCCATAACTGCTTGTGGTATAGTTCTTAAGAAGCCTCCAAGCTTACCAACAAATCCTAGGATGATGGCAAAGACTGCTGCAAGTCTTAGTATTGATGGGTCGTAGTTCTTTGTAATAGCTAAAACTCCAGTATTTTCGCCATAAGTAGTGTTAGCTGGTCCACCAATAAGTGAAGCAAATACTGTTGCTAAACCATCGCCAAGTAAAGTTCTGTTAAGACCTGGATCTTCTACAAAGTTTTGTCCAACTACTGCTCCATTAGTAGTGATATCACCTAAGTGTTCCATAAATACAGCAAATATTATTGGAACAATGATTATAATAGCTTCAATATTAAACAGTGGCAAAGTAAAGTTTGGCACTGCAAAATATTGAGCATTATTTATTGCTGTAAAGTCAACAAGTTTTAAAGCAACTGATAGTATATAGCCAAATATTACTGCAACGAGTATAGATATTTGCTTTAAGAAACCTTTAACTAAATATGGCCAAGCTACAGCAACTGCAAGTGTAAGTCCAGCTACTATATATGATGTCTTTGCCATATTAAACGCTGTTGGCAATAGATTGAAGCCTATAACTATAATCATAGGTCCAATTACTTGTGGCGGTAGTATCTTTTGTATTTTTTCTATGCCTATGCCTTTAATGAAGAATGAAAATAATACATAGACCAAACCTGCTACCAGCATACCGCCTTGAGCGTATCTAAGATCGCCATATTGCTCAGCTACTTGCACTATAACTGGTATAAATGCAAATGATGAGCCCAAAAATACTGGCACTTTTTTCTTTGTGCAATAGTGGAATATAAGTGTACCACATCCAGCACTGAAAAGTGCTACTGATGGATCAAGTCCTGTAAGTATAGGAACTAAAACTGTAGCTCCAAACATAGCAATCAAGTGTTGCAAGGCTAAAATCGATTTCTTAATACTAAGAGATGCTTTCATCTTATGCCTCCAATTCTTTTAATTTTTCTGCTTGTTCGTGAGTTAGTAGAGCGTCTATCATCTCATCTAAATCCCCATTCAAAAAGTCTTCCAATCTATATAAAGTTAAGTTGATTCTATGATCAGTTACTCTTCCTTGTGGGAAGTTATATGTTCTAATTCTTTCAGACCTATCTCCTGAACCTACTTGGCCCTTCTTAAGCTTAGCTAGTTCATCATTTTGTTCTTGTAGCATCTTGTCATATAGTCTTGATTTAAGAACCTTCATTGCTTTTTCTTTGTTCTTTAATTGTGATTTTTCGTCTTGGCAAGTAACTACAAGTCCTGTAGGAATGTGAGTGATTCTAACAGCAGAGTCAGTTGTGTTAACGCATTGTCCGCCGTGTCCGCTCGCTCTATAAACATCAATCTTTAAATCGTTTTCATTGATTTCTATTTCAACGTCATCAGCTTCAGGCATAACAGCAACAGTTGCTGCCGATGTGTGTATACGTCCCGAGGCTTCAGTTTCAGGAACTCTTTGAACTCTGTGAACGCCTGATTCATGTTTTAGTCTTGAGTAAGCGCCTTTACCATTTATCATGAAGATAACTTCCTTAAAGCCGCCTATACCAGTTTCGTTTGTACTCATGACTTCAGTTTTGTAGCCTCTCTTGTCAGCGTACATAGAATACATCCTGAATAAGTCCCCTGCAAACAGTGCAGCTTCTTCGCCGCCTATACCGCCTCTAATTTCTACGATAACGTTTCTGTCATCGTTAGGGTCCTTTGGTATAAGCATAATTTTAAGGTCTTCTTCAGCCTTGGCAATATTTTCTTGTAAATTCTTTAAATCTTCCTTAGCAAGTTCCCTCATCTCGTCATCGAGGTTCTCGCCAAGCATCTCTTCAGTATCCTTAAGCTCATTTAAATAACCTTGATACTCTTTATATCTATCAACTATTGGCTTTAAGTCAGAGTATTCCTTCATTGTCTTTTGATACTCTTTCATGTCTTTCAAAAGATCTGGATCCATAACCTTTTCGCCAAGTTCTTTATACTTGTCTTCAATAAAATTTAATTTTTCTAACATTTTCTCATCTCCTAAATGCAGGCAGAAATAAATCTATCAAAGCCTTCAAGGTCTTTGTAGATTTTAATATCTTTATAATTATTCTTTTCTAATATATCTTTTACAATATTTCCTTGATCGTAGCCAATCTCGAAAAATACCATGCGTTTAATCTTTGCTCTAGCCTGTCTAATGATTTTCTCGTAGTATTCATATCCTAAATCGCCGCCCACTAAGGCAAGTTTAGGCTCCTTGAATATATCCCTTTCCAAACCCATATATTCTTCACTAGAAATATATGGAGGGTTTGATATTAGTATATCATAAGTTTCACTAATATTCTCAAATAAATCAGATAAAATGAAATTTATAGATAAATTGTTCAACTCAGCATTCTCTTTTGCTAAATTAAGTGCATCTTCTGAAATATCTGAGCAAGTAACATCAACTTTTATATTTTCTTCTTTAATAGCAAGAGCAATAGCTCCCGTTCCTGTGCACATATCTAATACACTATCATTTGGTTTTATAAAGCCATTAACAATGTCAATTAATTCCTCTGTACAAAACCTAGGTATCAAAGCTCTTTCATCAGTTTTTAGAACAATGTTTCTAAAATGCTTCTTGCCTATGATATAAGCCATGGGCGTATCGTTTAACCTCTTATTAAGAAGCGTAAAAAACTCTTTTTCATCAATATCAAAATCTTTGTTCAAGCTTAAAAACAGCTTATCCTTGCTCGTTATATGCTCTAGAAGTATATATATCTCGCCCATTGGATTAGGTATATTTTTTCCTGACGCTTCAATATCAGCTAAAGCTTTTCTTATAATATCTTTAACTACCAAGCGTCTAAACCTTCTTCACTAGGTATTACCTCTTTTACAGCCGCTATCGCTACTTCAACCATATCGTCATCAGGCTCTTTGACTGTAGCAATCTTTTGAAGCCAAAGTCCTGGTTTAGCAACTGCTCTACAAAAGCCCACATTATCGTACTTGCCTATGAGTCTATTGATTTCGTATGATATAGCAGCTACTAGTGGCAGAGCTATAATTCTTGATACTATCCTCATTACTGGCGATGGCCAGCCAAAGAATGACAGAACTACTATTGATACAAGCATAACCATAAACAAGAAGCTTGTTCCGCATCTTGGATGGTACTTGCTCATCTTTTGTACATTTTCAACAGTTAAGTCAAGGCCATTCTCATAAGCAAAGATGGTTTTGTGCTCAGCGCCGTGGTACATGAATACTCTCTTTAAATCTTTTTGATTCGATATTAAAGTAATATATATTAAAAATATAGATATCCTTATCAAGCCTTCAACGAAGTTTAGTAAGAATATATTATTGATTTTATCCTTTAAGAAGTTAGCTATGAATGTTGGAATTACAACAAAAAGTCCTATAGCTATAAAAAAAGAAAAAACAAAAGTAAAAATATTAAACAAAGTATCTTTAAATTTACTAGTTTCTTTTTTGTCCTCTTCATCGTCATAAAAAGAAGCAGAATAATAGAGAGCTTTAGTGCCTTCAGACATTGAGTCCACTAGCTTGGATATACCTCTTATGAATGGGATTTTGAAGATGAGCTTATTATTCTTAGCTGATTCATCTTTCACTTTAACTTCTATCTCGCCATCTGGTTTTCTCACGGCAACTGAAGTCATTTGTGGTCCTTTCATAAGTATACCTTCGATTAAAGCTTGTCCACCTATACTTGTTTTAAAATTCTTTTTCATTTTTTCACCTATATAATGAAAAATTAGCAGAAAAAAGTCTGCTAATTTTCGTCTTTTTTGTATCTCTTCTTGAATTTCTCTACACGGCCACCACGTTCAGTAAATTTTTGTTTACCTGTAAAGAATGGGTGACATTCAGAGCAAACTTCTACTTTTAACTCATCTCTTGTTGAGCCTGTAACAAAAGTGTTACCACATGCGCATGTTACAGTTACTTCTTTAAATTCTGGATGTATGTCTTTTTTCATTTATTTCACCTCTCTTACCTCATTAACCACTAAATTATATCATATAAATGTTCATATTTCAAGTATTTTTTATAAAAATATAATATTTTTTTCTTTATTAGATATTTTTAAATTCAATATCTATTTACTAAGGCCAGCATCTCTCATCACTGCTTTTATAATCCTTTGATTTTCTAAAGAACCTGTCTTATCCTCTTCGCTCTCTTGAACAATTATATCTGGCACTGTTTGATCTAATTCATTTATAGAACCAGACTCTGTTATGCCAATATTGTTTGAGAACCTCAAAACAAAAGCAGTATTTGGAAGGTCAACTTGCATTGGATCAAAACCAATGCCGTCGCCGCCTGTTCTGCTTCCAACTAAGGTAGCAAGCTTAGTTTCTTTGCAAAACGATGCTAGCATCTCAGCTGAAGAATAAACTCCATTATCTACCAATAAATAAATCTTTCCTTTGTAGTGAATAGAGTCTTCACTCGGCTCTATTATAGAGTCAAAAGCTAAATATCCATCAAAATCTTTAAGAATATCTTTCACATCAGAACTAAATGAAGACTTATCTAAGAAAGTTTTTACATCTTTATTAAAATTGAATTGTTCAAAGATTTTTTTATTTAATTCTCCTGACTTTATTAAAAGATAATTTTTTGTTTCATATTTTTTATCTATTATGTTGGGAAGTAAAAAACCAGCCCAATAATAACTATCACCACCGCCATTGCCTCTTATATCAATTATTAAGAAAAGATAATCTTTTATTTCATTCAGATAATTAATAACAATGTCTCTATCTTGATTGATGTATTCCATACCTATAAGTGAGCTAATTCTGATATAAGCAAGTTTATCTTTAATTATATTCTCAGTCATAAGATTTTTGGAATAAGTCTTATTTACTTCATCATCACTCTTAATATATTGATTAATTACATTCTCAATAACTTCATTATTAATATTGTACCTTCTCCTGACATCGTCTTTTTCATATATTTTAGCTATATCGTGTCTCCATGTACATTTCGGGTTAGAATAATAAGAAATATAATATTCTAACCCCATATAACTTGGAACAAGTTGAGTATGTAAGTTGTTAAGCTCAGATAAAACTTCATTCATTCTACTAAAAAAGTCTGCATCGTTTTTTGACTCTGCAATATATGCTTCATACTTCTCTTTATTATTTAGCCAATCAACACCATATAATTTTTTATTGACTTCAAAAAAGGATAATGGTTCTTTAATACATCATAAGCAAAGTTAAAATCTTCAATATAGTCTTTCCTGCTCAAAATAAAATCTTTATGGTCTAAATCTTTTAATTTTATCGTTCTTATGTCATTAGTCCTAGTATTAATATAGTTAATATAGTTATTATAAGCAAAAAATGATACTATTAATAATAGCATAATTAGACAAAATGATATTATGGCATTCTTTTTCATGATTCATATCCCATTCCGTGCAAATTTATATCTATAAATATTATATCACATAAAGATTAATAATCAACTTATATCATAAAAAAAAACATACTGATTCAATAATCAATATGTCTTTGATATATCTTATTTAATTAATTCTAATGAGTACTTTGTTGTTTCATAATTAAGCTTTGCTTGAAGTGCCTTCATCTTATTTATGTTTTCATCAAGTATCTCTTTTGCCTCTTCAAATGAGTGAAACTTAAGTATATTGTTGCCATCTATCTCTTTATTTTCATTCAAGTCGTCTAAATCGTCCTTTATTTGAAAACTCATTGCGAATAGTATTGAGAAGATTAAAACATTTTTCATTATCTCTTCATCTTTATCAGCTAATATGCACGGAACTAGAAAAGCTATATTAAATAGTCTTCCTGTCTTATTTAGTATCATGCTCTTGTACTCATCATAAGTATATGTGCCTATATCGCCACTCTCCATGCGTATGTCTTCTGACTGACCAAGTATCATGCCTTTTACTCCTGACGATCTATACATATAGCTCATTGCTTTTAAAATGTTTTTATTATCATTATCTCTAAGCTTGTGAGCTAGGTATTCCATAGACAGGTTCAAAAGTGCATCACCGCACAAAATTGCGTTTGCTTCGCCATATTTCTTGTGAACTGTAAATTTACCGCGTCTATACTCATCGTTGTCCATAGCTGGCAAATCATCATGAACTAGGGAATAATTGTGAATTAACTCAAGTGCGACCGCAAAGGCATTTATTAGCTTCTTATCGAGCTCTAGCTCATTTCCAAGGCTATATAGAATAAAGGGCCTAAGTCTCTTGCCTGCATCGTATGAGGCGTATTCTATGGCCTCTGAGATGACGTCATCATTAAGATAAGGCCTTAGCTCCATAGGAAGCCTCTTGTCAAAAGACTCTTTGAATGTATTAATATTCATCATCGTCGTAGTCCAAATCGTCATCCTGCACTTCGCCAAAGTCTTTAAATGAGTCTATGGTTTCGAAATCGTTGTCTTCAACGTCGTAATCAATCTCTTTTGAAAGATTTAAGTCGTCTATCTCGATCTTTTTAATCTTCATCTTAGCTTCACTTAATTTTTTATTCAATTCTTTGTAAAGTTTAACCGCTTTTTCAAATTCATCTATGCTTTCATCCAAACTTAGCTCTTGACTTTGCAATTTCTCAAGAATATCATCTAAGTTATCTAATGTTTTTTCATAATTTAATGTCATTATTTACCTCCAAAACATGAGCTCTAATACTGCTATTGTATGACTTAATTAATATATCCGAGCCTATCTTTATATTATTAGCATCTTTTATAGTTTTATTATCTAAATCACTTATCAAAAAGTAACCTCTTCTTAAAGTCTTGTAAATATCGTTTATAGTAAGCCTTAGCTTAAACTTTTGTAAATCCTCTGTCATAGAGCTCAGCTTATTGTTCATAGCTTGATTTATATTAACGATTCTCTTGTCAATAGTGTTATTCGCTTCGTCTATCCTTTTACTTACGGATGAATAAATTAGCCTTGATGCGAGCATATCAACTTTTTTCTCCTTCGCATAAATGAACTTATCCATCTCTTTTTTAATTAATATCATAAGATTATTTGTCTTTGAATAAAAATTATCAATTAGGGTTTTAGTGTTTAAACTATTAATCAAATCTCTTTTGTTCTTTAAATTGGCTTCTTCACTTGAAATATAGTGATTCATTAAAAAACTTATCTGCAATATATTTTGATCTAATAAATCTGGTAGTTCATAGTAGTACTTGGATATAATTTCAGCCGCCTCAGATGGCGTTGCGCATCTCTTATCTGCTACAAGATCAGCTATAAAGCTATCTATCTGGTGACCAACAGCTGTCATAACTGGTATCTTTGATGCGAATATCTTTCTTGCCATGCTCTCGTCGTTAAAAACGGCTAGTTCTTCGTAACTGCCCCCGCCTCTTGCAATAAGAATGAGATCCACATCATTCTTTTGATTGAAGTAATCCAGCCCGCTATTGATATTAGATACAGCCATATCCCCTTGAACGAAGGAATCATATAGAATTATGTCAATCATATTGGTCCTTCGTCTAAGCACCTTTACTATATCTCTAAAGCCAGCGCTTGTTGATGAAGCGATTAGACCAAGTCTTTTTGGGTACTTTGGTATTTCTTGTTTAAATTCCTCGTCAAAAAGGCCTTCCTTTTCAAGCTTCTCAAGCGTTTTTCTAAACTCTCTCTTGAGCTTACCTATGCCTAGCTCTTCAACGTAATCAACATTGATCTGGTAGGTGCTGTTTTGGTCATAAGTAGAAATCTTTCCTTTGATAAAGACCTTCATACCATTCTCAAGAGTGATCTCTTCTTCATTCTTATAACAATAGAAGGCGCACTTAATCTTGGAGCTCTCATCCTTAATCAAAAAATATAAGTGTCCCGAATTGTTTTTCTTATAATCAGCCACTTCCCCTTCGACGTATATCTCTTGCAAAAGAAAATCGCTCGCCAAAACGTCCTTTATGTAGTCGTTAAGAGCCGTTACCGTGAATTTATTCATGGTAATAGTTCCTTACGTAATCACCAAGTATAGCGTTAATAAATTTGTATGAGTTATCGTCTGAGAAGTTCTTTGCAATTTCTACTATATCGTTGATTATAATTTGATAAGCAATTTCTTCTTCTATATATATTTCAAAGATAGCAAGTCTTAGTAGTGCTCTGTCAATATATGATAATCTTTCAAGCTTTGCATCTTTAAACGCTTTTTTAAGTTCTGTATCAATTAGATCGACATTCTCAATAAATTTCTCAAGTCTATTACTAAGCTTCATTTTATTCTCATCACTTATCTCAAGCGCTTCAAAATACCCATCTAAATCACTTACTGAAGTATATTTATTTAGGTCAATTTGATATATTGCATTCATTAAATTTAATCTAGTCTTGTCGTATGACATATTATCCCTCACTAAAAAGGCAGCTGTGTGCCTAAATCTTTCTTTAAAAAAACTCCAGCGCAATTACTGGAGTTTAATCAAATTATTTATTAGCCTTTTGTATTTCTTTAACGCCCTTTACATGAACATTAACTTGCAAAACATGTATGTCAGTCATCTCTTCAACAGCCGATTTTACACTTGATTGAATATCGTATCCAACCTTGTCAATCTTTGCACCGTATTCGATGTCAACATATATGTCTATTATACAACCTTCTTCACTGCTTTCAATTTTAATTGGTTTATTAAAATTTTTTACTCCTAATAAATCAGTAATGTTCGATCCAATACCTGCTGATAGTGAGCAAACATGTTCTACTTCGCACGTTGCATTGCTAGCTATAGTTGCTATAACATCATCAGATATAGTGATCTTTCCAATATTGTTATTTTCCATATCTTACTCTATTTAGAGTCTTCCTCCTCGTCTTCATCTTCTTCTGGATATTCGAAATAATCATCATCATAATCAAAGTCGTAATCATCATCGAAATCGTAGTCGTAGTCATCATCATCTTCATAATCTTCGTAGTCATCGCCATAAACATCATCTTCTAAGTAAGAAAGATCTTCGTCTACTTCGAAGATGTAGTCTTCTAAGTCTTCAATAGCTGCTTCGTTATCACAAACAACTTCAGCCATCTCATCAAGAATGTCGATGATTTCACTTAAAATCTTTTCTTCTTTACTTTCTTCATTCAAGCCTAAGCCTTCTGCAAGTCCCTTTAAATAAGAAACTCTCTTTGATAGTTCGTACATTTTTCTACCTCCTTAAACTCTAGATAAATATTCTCCACTTCTTGTGTCAATTTTAATTCTATCACCAATATTAACAAATAGTGGTACGTTTAATGTAAATCCTGTTTCTACAGTAGCTGGTTTAGTAGCTCCAGTAGTAGTGTTCCCCTTAACACCAGGTTCTGTTTGAGTAACTTCTAGTTCAACAAAGTTAGGTGCTTGTACTGAAAATGCTTTGCCTTTGTAGAATCTTATAACTGCTGTATCATTTTCTCTTAAGAATTGAATAGCTTCTTGAACTTCATCCTTGTTTAATGGAAGTTGCTCATATGTTTCGTTGTCCATAAAGTAGTAAAGTGCATCATCATTGTAAAGATATTGCATTTCTTTTGTTTCCAATTGTGCGTCATTGAACTTTTCAGTTGGGTTGAATGTTACTTCCTTTGTTGCGCCGCTTAGTACGCTTCTGATAGTTGCTCTAACAAAAGCAGCTCCCTTTCCTGGCTTAACATGTTGAAAGTCCAATACTTGATAAACGTCTCCATCCCATTCGAATGTAGCGCCATTTCTAAAATCACTTGCCGATAACATATATTTCCTCCTAAATTCTAATCTCTAAGACTATTATATCAGTTAATTTGTAATTTAACAAGTATTTTTTTAATAATATCGATATTTTTATAAATAAATATTATCTTTAATAGTTTGACCTAGTCACCTTTATTATTCCTTTGAATGTTTTGCACCTTCTATACATCGTATTAAGCGACTTGAAACAGCCAATATTAGATTCTTTATCTATATCAATAACAGCTCCCATTATATCGCTTTCACCCTCAATATTTAATCTGCCATCTATAATCAAAAGACCTCTAAAATAAAAATTTGCTTTAACACTCACATCGCCATCTATAATCATTATACCTGAGCCATTAATGTTCGCACACAGGTCCTCATCATCAGCTGTGATTTTGACTATGGCGTTCGCATAATCAAAGTTTCTTGCATCTATGTCCTCTATATCAATAAAATAATTATTGATTTCGCTCGTGCTAAAGTTTTGCACTTCATTATCTTGAATGATTTCTTCGCAAAAATCTTTTTTCTCTTTAGTGCTAGGATTGTCTTTGAAAAATATTCTGTTTAGTAATGAATATTTTGTACTTTTAGATATTTTCTTTTTATTAGAAAATTTTTCTTCGTAATAAACATTAATAGCGTTCTTTGCCGTTGGATCATTTAGTGAGACTATCGCTTTTTGATTTTCAAAAACCGAGTAATTTTTGCCTATAATATCATAAATGTCACCGCCATTTAAATAAGTCTCTTGTATATCCTTAGTAATTATATTGTGTAGCGATTCTTCATTATAAGCATATTGCTTCATCTTTGACCTGTTTAGGTACATCATTCTTTCAACGCTTACGTATTCAAAGAGATATATTAAAAGAGCTGTTATTAAAAATATTACCGATAAAACTACTAAGCTTGCACTGCCCTTCTTCATTCTATCACCTCAAGATACTTTGTACTGAATAGCTTTTTATAGTCTTTGCTACCTACTTTGATTTGCATACTTACAAAGGCATCCTCAGCATTATAAGCAAAGGAAAGGTCTTCAAGTCCTGATAAAAAGTATGTTACGCCAATAGACTTAGCACCTGCAACTCTCTTTATTCTATCGCCGTCCATATAATAGTCACATGATTTAAGTTCTCTCGAGCCTTTCTTTTCAAAATGTATTGAGTCAGCCTTAACACTCACTGTGTTATATAAAGTAAAATCATTTTCAATGAACGAAAAGAATAGATTAATGTCGTCTTCTTTCTCTAAGCTTTCTTCATATCTTTTAGAAAAACTAGTAAAGTTTTTAAGTAAGGAGCTTGCTTGGAACAAAACTATTGACAAAAGAAATAGAGCGATAATTAGCTCAATTAAGGACTCTGCTTTTTTTATTTGATGATCTGATATTCTTCATATGTATTTCCTTCTTCATCAATTATATATAGTGTAAATGTATATAAATCTCCAGTGTATGCTTCTTTAACGAGATTAAATTTACATTCTTCGCCTAAATTGTTTTTTATCTTATCTGAAATTGTATAAACATCGTTTGTTTCATCTGATCTAAGAATCTCCATAGCATTACTTGCAAAGGCATCAGCTTTTCTAAGCTTCTTTGTATCTGCCTCGAGCGCCATAAAATTCTTCAAAAAAATAGACAGAAAAAGTATGAAGCAAGAAAGTATAGCAAAAGAAACTACAATATCCATCATTGTAAGTGCTTTTTTATACTTCTTCATACCTAACCTGTCCTCCAACTGCTGCTATAATCACATTATATTTCTTTTTACTCTTATTTGAAAGTAATATCATATTATATGAGCCCTTAAAAGATTTTGTGCCGCCTTCACTAGTGAATTGAAAACTTTCACTCGATTCAAACTTAAGGTGCTCTAGCTTGTAAACTTTCTTCATATCATTGATATTTGAGACAACAATCTCATCACCATCAAGAACTACTTTAACATCAATCATCTGCATGATGGCGCTAAGTCTAGCCTTTTTTATTATTTGAACAACGTTTTTGACCTCAGCTCTCTCGCTATAATTACTGAGCTCTCTATACGCAAGTATAAACATAGATATGATTATAGCTGCCACGCATAAAGAAATGACTGTGTCAATATATGTAAATCCTTTTTTATTCATAATCAATCTCACCTATAGATAAATAAAAAGCCATATCGTTATCTCTTATAAACTCGATAGACTCTATCCTTGCCCCTTTAAAATCATTGCCGATGTAGAAGTATTTAAAGTCAGATGCTCCCTCTAAATCAATTAGAGCTTCTTTTCCGTTTTTAATAACTTTTAATTTTGCCTCACTACAGCCAGTAAAATCGATGCTTACAAAATCTTTATTAATTATAATATCATTCTTTGGTAGCAAAACTATATTCTCTTTGCTGTCATTATATAATACAAGCGACTTCTCATCTTGATAATAAACGCTTCCCGCCTTTGCTTCCCATGTGTCCAGTATAGGATTACTTATTTCACTTTCTAAAACTATGGCCTCTTCATTACCATATTCATCTTCCTCATTAAAATCATCAATGATATCAAAAGGGTCTTCTTTATCAAAATCACTATAGCTAATAAAACTATTAGTCGTAGACATTATGACCTTATTAATGATTTCATCTTTGCTAATGGTTCTCGCATCAGCATCATGTTTTGCAATATCAATCTTTTTTGCCTTCTTTAGCTGGCTGTCGTTCTTATCTTTTGCTAGTGTAAATCTCTTTTTTACTTCACTCTCTTCATAATTTGGCTCCTCGCTATTTATAGGTAGAAAGAGATTAGCTAGGATAAGCAAAATTATGATTAGCACTTTATTTATATACTTTCTCATCTTATAAACCTCAAAACAAGCAATACAAGTAAGGCTAGTATAATGATGTCTAAAGCTATGTTTATTATAAGTGAAAGATTTATCTTGCTTTTGTGTTTTGAACTAATAATTTCAAATAAATCATTTAAATAAAAAATATTATTTACTTCTTCAAATTCTTTTGTCTTAAGTAGGACTAGGACCTTGCCATCAGTATTATTAGCTTGATTCAAAATATAGTTATTAAGCTGATCCTTGTCAAGACTATAAAGATTAATATCAAAGTTTGATTTTTCATATGAAGAAGTGATTGCGTCATACTTATACAGCGCTTCATCTGTAATAATCTTCATTATTTTTTCTTCTTTTAAGTTTAAGGATAAAAGATCAATTTTATCTAGGCTAGCTAAATAAGCGTCTAAATCACCATCATAATAATTTAGCTTTATAATGAGAGTATCTTTGTTTAAATATTTATTGTCTCTAAACTTCTTAAATAAGTACTTGAGGCTCTCACTTTTATCACTATCATCATAAGTAATTTGCTCAACAATGCTAGTTTTTTTATTATTTAAAAACACATAGGATGAATCGATGTACATAATGTTCTTCATAAGACCTTCCCCTTAAATAAATCAAAGAGCATCAAGATAAAAAATGCAAAGCTTATATATGGAACTAGTCTAACTCCACTATCCTTTTTCTTACGCCAATAGTTTTTAGCTAGATTTACAAGTATTGCGCTTAGAGTTGATATTATTATTAATATCAAAAATTTTTCAAAATCAAATATCATAAAAAACAAAATATATAAATCAACGTCACCATCGCCAATGTAGTCAAGGTACTTAGTCTTTAAAATGTGCGAAAGAAATAAAGCTAGGTATATAAGGCATATCTTAATATAAGATACATCTTTTAATATAGCTATAGCTGAGATGATTATTATTAAAAAGTAAAAATAAAAACTATTGTACTCGGCTTCTTTTATGTCTTTGTATGAGATATATAAAAGAAGAAGTGACAGAAGTATATATAAGGCTATAAGCATTATGAATTATTAATGACCCGTTCCGGTCTCGCTCTTTTTCTTAGCTTCTACCTTGTCTGGACTAACTGTTATAACACCTTGGTCATCACGAGTCACTGTATATATCTTAGCTGTATTACCTGTGCCTGCAGGTATTGATGAAGGAACTGTAACTTTGCTCTTTAAATATCCTTGAGCGTATAATTCATCTGATGTAACGTCAGGATCGTCCGGAAAATCAGTAAAGTATAATAAAGCAACTGAACTGATTTGATCAACGTTAGCGTTGTGAGCAGTTCTTTCAGCGCTAGTCTTAATCGCTTTGTATGCAGGTATAGCAACAGCTATAAGTATAGCAACTATAGCTATAGAGATAATTATCTCTACAAAAGTAAATCCTTTTTTCTTCTCAAAGTTCTTCATAATATTTCCTCCTCCTATGAAATAATACTAGTCATCGAGTCATACATCGGCTTAAATACCATTACGAGTATTAGCATAATCACTAGTCCCATGATTATGGTCATGAGTGGCTCGATAGAATTTACAAACTTATCTAGTCTTCTCTTTAAATCTCTCTTGTATAGTGAGAGAACATTTTCAATAATTTCAACTAAGTGCTCTGATTCATATCCTGTTATAAGTATGGTCTTGACATCATCTAAAAATATATGGCTAGAGTCAAGAACGTTTTGCAAGGTCTCTCCTTCATTTAACATCTTAGTCATTCTTTCGAACTCTTTTCTTAAGTATACCAAATCAAAATTTTTTGCAAAGAAATCAAAAATTTCATTAACTTTGCTGCCTGATCTAAGCATGCTAAGCATATAATACAAAATTCTGTAATTTACTCTATATTTATATAAACCGTTCTTCGATTCGAGTAAATATCTTTGCTTGATATATAAGTATGCGTCGTTCTTATTAAGTATCGCGAAAACTATAATTATTATAAATATAGCCGCGATATAGTATATGTAATGATTTTTAATTGAATTGCTTACGACTAGAAGTATTCTTAAGCTATCAGGCATTAAGTTCATGTCGTTATCAAATAAATAAGAAAATTGCGGCACTAAGAAGACTATAATCATAATTATAAAAGCAAGTAAAGTCAGCATTAAAAACTTTGGCTTAGTCATGATGTTGTTTATAGTGTTTTTATACTCTTCTTGTTCATAAAGATTTTCACTGATCTCAAGTATTTGCTCTGACAAGTCTTTTGAGTTTTTGCTTGACTTTATATGCTCTGACTTTTCAGCTATCCTAAGACTTAATAAAGATAGATTGTCAAGTATATCAAGCTTTGCCAATATATCTGACAAAGTAAAGCCGTGTTCTATAAGCTCCTTTATTAGTAAATAATAATTCTTAAGTGGATCGCTAAGAGCTGATGAGTTGTTATACATTTGCTCTAAAATTTGTGGCAGGTTATTATTTATCTTTAGATTAAAGGCGATGATTCTAAAGAAGTTAGCAATATGCTTTTTGCTTACACTATTGATCTTAAGCGCTCTATAAATTTTCGCTGGCCTAAAGTATTGGACGTGCATAAAATCAATATCTTTTTCTTTAGTTAATTTAAAAGCTTCGTAAATGTTTTTAGCTCTTAAGCTTTTTGTCCTTCCATCTTCAAAAGTGATTTCAAATTTCATTGATATCGCCCTCTTTGAACTCATCATAAGTCTTATCGTCTATAAACTTATGCTCAAGTAGATAATTTATAGAATCTTCAAAGCTAACGTAGTCAGTGAATTTCTTCATCTCATTATAAATCTCACTTGTAAGCTTTGTATTGTTCTTTAATAAAAGGTCTCTGATCTTGTCATTGATAAGCATTATTTCAAAGACAGCAATTCTACCGTAGTACACGCTGTCACTTGTATCATCAGTAAAATCAATATCATCATACGATGACTTTAAACGTTTCACAAGACGTTGATTGACTATAGCATTTAATGAGGTAAATAAATACGAAGCCTCTACATCCATCTCCAAAAGTCTGTTGATGCTAGTTACGGGGCTCATACTATGTAGAGTCGTAATAATCTTGTGACCAGTTAGAGAAGCTCTTACAGCTATCTGTGCAGATTCTTCGTCTCTTATTTCGCCTATGGCTATGACATCAGGGTCCTGTCTAAGTATGGCCCTAAGTGTATTGGCAAATGTTATGTCCTTGTAGTCATGTATTTCAATTTGATCAATATCGTTAACTCTGTACTCAACAGGATCCTCAACGCTAACTATGCTTAGACGCTCCTTGTCTAAGTTGTTAAGCATAGTATACATAGTTGAGTTCTTGCCTGAGCCTGTTGGTCCAGTGATTATAGTCATTTGATATTTATATTTAACTATCTTTTTAAATAGTTCTTTTGCCTTGTCCGACAAACCTATATTGTCAATGGTAAACATCTCTTTATTGTTTAAAATTCTTATACAGATTTTCTCTCCATAAATAGCCTCGATAAAGGAAACCCTTAGGTCAACATCGCCGTGACTAAATCTTCCGTCTTGTGGAGCAAATTTAATTGCAGTATCACAATCGGACTTAATCTTGATTATATTGACAATGTTTTGATAAGAGCTTTTATTGATCTTTTTAAAAAACACAAGTTCGCCATCAATTCTAAGCCTAATCAATATATACTTACTATAAGGTTCAAAGTGTATATCGCTAGCTCTATTATCAATGGCGTAGTCTATAGTATTTTTAATAAATTCTTCAGCTTTACTGCTTTGTATCTCTAGTATGCCTTTATCATCATATAGAGAAGATAATCTATTCATTGACCTTCCTTCTAATCATATAATTGTATTCAACCTTCTTATCATATGCTAGATAAGCTTCCTTCATAGGTGTATTTATATTGTCGACCTCGTTCATGTCCTCATCGTAGATCTCGTTTATGGTGAATTTGTCATAAAACTTTGGTCCAAATATCTCTACTTCGTCGCCTATAGAGAATTTATTTCTCTCTTGCACCTTCATTAGCTTTTTGTCTTCATCGTAGTCAAGAACTTTCGCAACGAAATCATATAGTCTGATATATGAAGAATTATCATAAGTTAATGAGGCTTCCTTCACATCGCCAAAAAAAAAGGCTGTAGTAAAGTCTCTATGACTAACTTTTTCTATCTCTTCTAGATAAATATTATTGTCTCTATTGTAATTATATTTTTCAATATCTTCATAATAATCATCTATAGCTCTTCTATATTGGTTAATGACTGTTGCTACATAATATTCAGATTTTACTCTTCCTTCAATTTTGAATGAATCAACTCCTGCTTCAATAAGCTCGGGAATGTAGTTAATCATGCAAAGGTCTTTTGAGTTCATGATGTATGAACCATTTTCATCCTCTGTTATTTGGAAGTACTCTCCAGGTCTTTTCTCTTCCATAAGATAGTACTTGTATCTACATGGATGTGCGCAGTCGCCCATATTAGCGCTTCTGCCTGTCATGTAGTTTGATAAAAGGCATCTACCTGAGTAGCTCATGCACATTGCTCCATGAACAAAGGTCTCAATCATTATACTGTCTTTCACTTCATCTTTTATCTCTTTTATTTCATTTACGCTTAATTCTCTTGCTAAGATAACTCTATCTGCCCCAAGAATCTTCCAAAATTCTACTGTAGCAGTATTTGTGATATTTGCTTGAGTGCTTATATGAATCTCTTTACTTGGCGCAAGTGTTTTTACCTTTTGAAATATACCCGGGTCTGAGACTATAAATGCGTCTACACCTGCTTCATCTAAGCTTTGTATATACTCATCAACACCTTCTAGATCCTTGTTGTGTGAAATAACATTAAGTGTTAAATAAACTTTTTTATCTAAATCATGAGCAAGCTTTGTTGCTTCCTTTATATTATCTAGGCTAAAATTTTTAGAAGCAGTTCTTAAACCTAGCTTGTCTCCAGCTAAGTAAACAGCATCAGCTCCATATTGTATCGCAGTTTTAAACTTTTCTAAGTCTCCTGCTGGTGCTAGTAATTCTACTTTTTTCATCTTACTCCTTCCTTAAAAGCAATAAGCCGTCATGAACAGTGAGTAGACTCGCTGTAAATCTCTTATCGCTTTTAATATCTTCTATAAATTTTTTTAAATTCTTTATTATAGTTCTATATCTTTTATTGTCTTCGTCTTTAGCTACATAGCCTCTGAATAAGATATTGTCAATAACTATGATGGCATTCTTGCTTGTTAAATCGTATACTAAGTTTAAGTACTCTTCATACTGTGATTTGTTAGCATCAATGAAGCAAAAATCAAATTTCTCTTCTCTGTCCATCTTTCTTAATACGCTCATGGCATCGTCATTGACAGCTTTTATCTTATTATCTTCATCATATTTTTTAAGATTATTTTCTAGTATCTTAAATGTGTCTTCATCTTTTTCAATAGTAAATATATTAGCTCCAGATGCTTTTTGCATAAGCAAAGATGAATAGCCTATGGCCGAGCCTATCTCTAATATATTCTTAGGCTTAATCGTTTTTAGTAAAAACTCTAAAAATCTAGCCACATCCTGTGAGACTATAGGAACTCTATTTTCTTCAGCATAGCAGACTAAATCTTTAAACTTTTCTCTTTCAGAAGAAAAATCTTCTACATAGCGAAAAACATCTTCATCAATAAACTGACTAATCATTATTACTCTTGTAATCCTTTTTATCATCTAAGAACTTATTATAATCAGAAGAAAAATTATGTGCGCCGTCTGAACCAGGTTTAACTACAAAGTATAAGTAGTCAACATCAGCTGGATGAAGGCTCGCAACGATTGACGCTTCGCCAGGATTGCATATAGGTGCAGGTGGCAAGCCATCATGTGTGTATGTGTTATATGGCGAATCAACCTTTAAGTCTTCATTACTTAAATTAGGCTTTCTCTCGCCAAGTGCGTATTGAATTGTAGCGCAGGATTGAAGCCTTATATTCTTATCAATTCTATTTAAGAAAACTTTTGCAATGATAGGTCTTTCTTCTTCAAGTTTTGCTTCTCTCTCAACAATTGAAGCTAAAGTGATGAGCTTATTTAAGTCATCAACTTCCCCACTAATCTTGCTATAAATATTGTTAAAAGCATTAAGCATCATAGTGATAATCTCTTCACTGCTTGAACCCATGGCAATGTCATAAGTTGCTGGGAACAAAAAGCCTTCTAATGTATCATTATTAATGCTCGATAAAAACTCATATTTTTCTTTGTATTTATCTACATTTTTGCATTCATTTAAAAAATCTTCGCTAGATACTAAGCCCTTTTCCTCAAGTCTTTGTGCTATACGAGTAAGCTCAAAGCCCTCTGGTATAGTAACTTTAACAGTTTCGCCCTTTGGAGCTTCTTCTGCTTCGCCAGCAATTACATTAGCAATTTCTAGCAAAGTCATAGATTTTTTCACCTTAAATGTACCGCTCTTAATATGCTTTTCAAGGTCATTCTCCTTTAGCACTTCTTTAAAAGCAGTACCATTCCTAATGATTTTCATCTCATAAAGCTCTCTAGCTACATAAGACGCACCGCTACCTTCAGGTATTTCTATAGTGTATTCAGTATCATCATTTGGGTCATAAGGCTTATACATGCCTGATATGCATGACTTAACCTTCCATATAATTGCAAGAACTATAAGTATAAGTACAGTTATTGTAATTATTCTTCTTTTTTTCATTAAATCACCTTTTTTAATCTTTTATCGTAAATATAATAAATCAATGATCCAAATACTACAACGCTTATTGCTTCTCCACCCATGATTCCTAAAACTGTTGTAAAATATGGTATACCAGAGAAATATGACACCCATATTGATACTAAGAAACCATTTAAAATAATTGGTGGTAACATAGCTAAGTATTTAGATTTTGCTTTTCTAGTTAAATATGCTGCGAGTAATGTAACTAAACTTCCGCATATAATATCTATCATGCCATAGCCCGACATAAATGATAAAAAAATGTTTGAGACTAAACATCCTACGAATAGTCCAGGTACTGCAGCTGCCTCCATTAGTGGAAGAACTGTAAGTCCTTCTGCTAGTCTTAATTGTATTGGTCCAAAAGTCAATTGTTGGAAAGGTAATACTGTCTGTAATAGTATTAGTATTGTGTATAGTGTGGCGATTACTGCCGCTTTTGTAATTGTTTTTGTACTTGTTTTTGCTTTCATTTTATTGCTCCCTTGTTGAAAATTTATGTAAATGAGTAAACCTATAAGCCGTGTTCTGTATTAGATGGTTATCTATCTAGTTTTAGTGTTACCACTAAAATCAAGCAACTTACCTTACAGGAGGTTACGAGCAGCAACCTTTGATCCTTGTTTGTTTTGCTCCGAATGGGGTTTACATGTCACCTTTAGTCGCCTAAAAGTAGGTAGTCTCTTACACTGCCTTTCCACCCTTACCAATATGGCGGTTTATTTCTGTTGCACTATCCTTGAAGTCACCTTCACTGGACGTTATCCAGCATTCTGCTCTACGGAGCACGGACTTTCCTCATGCCTAAGCACGCAACCATCTGGTTTACTCATTACAAATTTAATTATACTACAAAATCTATAAAATTTCTATAATATTTCAATATTATCAGTAAAAGATGAGAAATTTTTTATGATTTCTGCGTCTTCAAAATCTTTTTTGATAAGCTCTTCCATGATATTAACGAAATTACTTTCACTGCTGTTATGGTCTTGCATAATTAAGTTGATTTTTGCGTTTCTTAGTGCTTGTACATCGTGGTAGCCTAGGTCTGATGTTATAAGAGTATCTGGTCTTTTTTCAAGAACATTGTCTAAAAAATCTTTTCCACTACCATTTAATATCATTACTCTTGTATTCTTATCGTTATTTTTATAAACTTGAATGTACTTTGCCTTGTTTATGACTTTGATTCTATTAGCTAAACTCATTATATCCATATCATTAAGCTCGCCCGCTATACCATAACCTAAGTCATCATCTACTTTGATGGCGAAATCTGTATTCACCAAGTCTAATTTATTTTCATAAAATTTATAAAAGCCTGCTCTTTGTATATCAAAAGAAGTGTGCGCGCTATAGTAGACTATGTCATGCTTAATCATATGCTTGATGAGCTTTGAGCTCGCGCTCATGTCAATCTCTTTTATGCCCTTAAAAATTAAAGGATGATGCGTTATGACCATATCCACATCATCCAGTTCATTAATATTATCATATAAGAGATCAACGCTTAAATAAATTTTATTAATATCTTCTTTAACTGCATCTATAATCAATCCTGAATTGTCCCAAGTCTCTGCGTGTTCCTTTGGGAAGATACTTTCAATTGCACTAATAATTTTATCTTTTTTCATTGATCTTCTCCATGTATCCTAATATTTTATTTAATTCTTCTTCTAGTTCATTATACTTCATCAGATTTTTTTCTTTATTGATCTTTTGAAGTATAGTCTTTATGTTTTTTATTTCATTGTCATAATAAGTATTTAAGTAAGAAATATCATTTATATCAAAATTTACAGGGAATTTATAATCGGCAACGTTAGTCTTTTTACTCTTTATCTCAAATAGTCTATAGTATTTATCCTTTTCTATAAATAGGCGCTCTTTTTCTATAAAGAAATCACTCTCCATAAAATACTTTCTTATGTTTGAGCCCTCACCCATAGCTTGCAGGATGATATGCTTAAAAGATCTTACTTTATCAATGCTCTCATTTAGTATACTTATTATAGTCTCTTCACCAATGCCAGCAATTAATAGTGTGTCATAAGTGCTTGTGTCAATGCCTAGGAGTCCGTCGCTCACAATGAATTTAACTTTGGCCATGTACTTTTCTCCTGAAAGAAGCAGCTTTGCCTTTTCAAGTGATTTTTCACTGATGTCGCTCTCTATAACTTTGACTATGGTATTTGAATCTAAAAGCATCTTAGCGATGTAGCCGTGATCACAGCCAACATCGACTAAGGATGATCCTTCTTTAACTGATTTTGCTATCTCAGTAAGTCTAAAAGAATAATTCATTATAGTTCTAGGAAGTCTCTAAGCTTTTTAGATCTGCTTGGATGTTTAAGCTTTCTTAGTGCCTTTGCCTCAATTTGTCTTATTCTTTCTCTTGTAACGTCAAAGGCTTGTCCAACTTCTTCAAGCGTTCTTGTCCTGCCATCGTCAAGGCCAAATCTTAAGGCTAGAACTTTTCTTTCTCTATCTGTAAGTGTATCTAAAACTGAAATCAATTGCTCTCTAAGCATAGTGTTTGTAGCTGCATCAGATGGTGAAAGTATTTCTTCATCTGGAATGAAGTCACCTAAGTGCGAATCTTCTTCTTCGCCTATAGGTGTTTCAAGTGAGACTGGCTCTTGAGCTATCTTTTGGACTTCTCTTACCTTTTCTACATCCATGTTCATAAGCTCTGCAACTTCTTCTGGAAGTGGGTCTCTACCTAGTTCTTGGACTAGTTGTCTTTGTGCTCTAACAAGTTTATTTATAGTTTCTACCATGTGAACTGGTATTCTAATTGTTCTTGCTTGGTCTGCAATTGCTCTAGTGATGGCTTGTCTAATCCACCATGTAGCGTAAGTACTAAACTTAAATCCTTTTTTATGCTCGAATTTGTCAACAGCCTTTATTAGGCCCATGTTGCCCTCTTGGATTAAATCCAAAAATTGCATACCTCTACCCACATATCTTTTGGCAATACTTACTACTAGTCTAAGGTTTGCTTCAGCTAGTTGATCCTTAGCTTGCTGATCTCCTGATTCAATCCTCTTAGCTAGTTCTACCTCTTCTTCATAAGTTAATAGTGGTATACGTCCTATCTCTTTAAGATACATTCTAACAGGGTCATCAGTTATAACAACCTTGTTTTTTCCTTTTTCTCTAATAGCTTCAAGTTTATCTTCTTTGCTTAATTCTTCTTCAAAAGATCTTAATTCATCTAAATCAATATCTTCGTCTTCATCATCAGAAACAATATCAAGATCCTTTTCTAAATCTATCTCCTCTTCATCTGAGTTTTTTGAGTCGACAATAGTAATTTGCACAGCATCTAAAGCGTCGTAGAAAGATAGAATCTCGTCTTCACTAAGATCATATTTGTCCAAGCCATCTTCAATATCTCTATATTCGATAATCCCCTTTTGTCTGCTAGCATCAATTAGATTATACATAGCTTGTCTTTTTTCTTCACTGACTTCTTCTTCTATTATCTTTATTGCCTCTTCACTTAAATTTTCTTCTTGAATATTATTCGTCTTAGCATTCTTTTCTTTCTTCATAAGAACACTTCCCTTCATCATTCATTATCTTTTTGCTTTTTAATTAATTTTAAAAGCTCCATCGCATCACTTTTGCCATCATTAATCTGGCTCAATAAATCGCTTACGTAATCCTTTGATTTTAGCTTCTCTCTTTTTTCTAATAATTCTTCGAGATTCATGTAAGTAGATTCTTCCGATTTCTTTCTAATACTATCAATCTCTAAAAGCGCATTTTCTTTATCAGCTAAATCAAAGTCATCAAGCTCTATCTCGCCATTTCCCTCGTATTTGGACTTAAGTAGTGGCATATTAAGTTTAAACACTTTACTGTAATTATCTATAGAAATTTCCTTATTAATATATTTAAAATATTTAATATCTGCAAGAGCATATATTAAAAGATTCTCATCGATAATTTCTATATCTAACTTTTTAATTCTTGGTACCTCTGGTACAGTGTATTTTTCTTTATAATTGTTAACGTACTTTGTTTTTGAAACTTGATTTGTTAATAGTCTCTTGTCTATAGAGTAGACCCTGGAAATATAGTCTATGTAAATCTCTCTTTCAATCTTATCGTTTATCTTTGATAATAAATCTGATAGTTCATTGATAAGCTGAAGAAGGCTTTCAGGATCGTTAATGTCATAAAGCTCCATAAGCTCTGAAACTTCGTACTCTACAGAATTTTTTGCTTCATTTATCTTTGCCGTAAAACCAGCAAGACCATACTTCTTAATATAATCATCTGGATCAAGGCCCTCTGGTAGTTCAACTACATTTGCCTTAGCGTCTATTGACCTAAGTATCTCAATCGCCTTGTGTGTTGCGTTTTTACCTGCCTTGTCACCATCGTAGCAGATATAAATCTTCTTAGCATTTCTTTTAAGTAGATTAGCTTGGTTTATGGTAAAGGCAGTTCCAAGATTGGCAACAGCGTAATTAACTCCCGCTTGATAAAGACTCATTACATCAATGTTTCCTTCTACCAATAGTATTTTATCTCTATCAGCTTCTTTTTTATATATATTGTAGCCAAATAATAATTCTCTCTTCTTAAAAACTATATTTTCGCTAGTGTTTAAGTACTTAGGCATACTATTATCCAAGCTTCTAGCGCTAAAACCAAGAACATGGTTACGTGAGTCCACTATAGGAAAGACTAACCTGTTTCTAAAAGTGTCATATGAACTGTCTTTTCCTTCTTTTCTCTTCGCAAGTCCTGCTCTTATAATAAAGTCTTCATTATATCCTTTGCCTAGTAAATAGTCTTTAAGCGCTGTCCACTCGTTTGGTGCATAGCCTAATTGATATTTTAATACAGTGTCTTTATTTAGCTTCCTCTTCATCAAATAATCAATAGCAATTTTTGACTTTAGTATTTGATTTTGGAAGAAGTCAAGAGCTGTTTTATTGATATCATAAAATTTCTCTATGAGATCATTTTCAGTTTTTTTTTAGCTGTTGCTTCTTGAAGCGTTATATTTGCTCTATCTGCAAGGTACTCAACTGCTTCTTGGAAAGAGTAGTTTTTATACTTTTCTATAAAAGTAATAACGTCGCCTGCTTCGCCGCAGCCAAAGCACTTGTAGTAACCGTCCTTGCTATTAACGTGGAAGGATGGAGTCTTTTCTTTATGAAATGGGCACAGACCAGTATAAGATGTGCCTTTTTTCTCAAGCTTAATATTTTCTCCAATCACATCTTCAATATTATTAAATTCTTTAATTTTATCAATGACTGCTGCATTAATTACTTTCATAGTATAACCTCATTTTTCCACGTTTGTGGTACATATATCTTGTTAAATTCGTTTATTGCATATATATCAGACATACCCGCGATGTAGTCACATATTTGTTGATTAAGACTTGCATCTATCTCTTTAATATTCTCAGGTAATTTTTCAGGATGCTCTACATAATAATCATATAGCATTGATATTATGTTTTTCGCCTTATCATGTTCTTTGGTTGTTATTGGATTAAAGTAAACTTCCTTAAACATGAATGCTCTTAAAGCCTCCATTGCTTCGCCAATCTCCTTCGACATGGCTATATAATTTTGTCCGTAGCTTTCATTTAATATGTCTGTGATTAAGGTATTTATTCTCTTTGAGTGAGAATCCCCTAATATTTCTATCAAATCTTTTGGTATATCCTTTTCTGATAATATACCCGCTCTGATGGCATCGTCTATATCATGATTGATATAAGCAATCCTATCTGCGAACTTTACTAACTTTCCTTCAAGAGTAAAGGCTTCATTTTGTCCGCTATGATTAAGTATACCATCTCTAACCTCTTCACAAAGATTTAGACCGAAGCGACCATTTCTCTTTTCAAGTACATCAACAACTCTTAAACTTTGTTTATAGTGCTTGAATCCGCCAAAGTCCTTACATTTTTCATTTAATGCGCTCTCACCAGCGTGACCAAATGGTGTGTGTCCTAAGTCGTGACCTAAGGATATGGCCTCAACCAAATCTTCATTTAGTCTTAAGGCTCTGGCTATAGTTCTAGCTATCTGGCTAACTTCTAAGGTATGAGTAAGTCTAGTTCTAAAGTGGTCACCTTGTGGTGCTAAGAAGACTTGTGTCTTATGTTTAAGCCTCCTAAACGCTTTTGAGTGAAGTATTCTGTCTCTATCTCTTTGAAAGTCAGTTCTTATAGTACACTTTTCTTCTTCAATCTTTCTTCCCTTTGTATCTGAGCATCTGCAAGCGTATTCTGACAGGTAGGAATTTTGAAATGCTTCATAATTTTCTCTAAAATTAGTCATTCATCTCACCAAAATCTCTATTTAAACTTTCGATTATTATCGACGCGGTTTCTTCTATAGCTTTATTTGTAACATCAATTACTTGGCAGCCAATCTTGCCCATTATTTCCTTAGAATATAAAAGCTCTTCGTTGATTCTATCGGTACAAGCGTAGTTGCCTATGTCTTCTATACCTAAGGATCTCATCCTTTCAATTCTGATTTCGTTTATCTTTCTATCAGATGCGATGAGGCCGAATATCCTTCTCTTATCTTTTTCAAAAAGAAATTCGCTCGGCTCTATCTCAGGAAGTAGTGGTACGTTAGCTACTTTGTAATTTTTATTTGCTAAATACATAGAAAGCGGTGTCTTGGACGTTCTTGATATGCCTAGCAAAACAACATCCGCTAAGATAATTCCTCTCGGGTCCTTACCATCATCGTACTTAACAGCAAATTCTATTGCAGAAACTTTATCGAAGTACTCTTGATCGAGCCTTCTAATTAATCCTGCTTCTCTAATAGGTGCTTGATGCAATACTGATTCGATGGAATCCAAAACTTTGCTCATTACATTAACTGTAGGTATATTGTATTTTTTACCTAAGCTTTCAATGTATTGGGCATGTTCTTCAAGCACTGTAGTAAATATAACTACAGATGGAACAAGCTTTGCCTTTTCAAAGACATTAAAGATCTTGTCCTTGCTATCGACATATGGAAACCTTTTAATCTCATATGCATCTGGCGAGAATTGCTTGATACATGATCTAGCAATCTTACCAGCTGTTTCACCTATTGAGTCTGAAATTACAAATATAGTTATATCGTTCAATTAAATCTCCTCTATTTCTTTAAACTCTAATACGGAGTTAAATTCATCAATAATTAGTGATATAAGTGAAAGTCTGTTGTTCTTTATAAGCTTGTTATCAACTAAAACCATAGTTGTGTCTAAGAACTTATCTATACTGCCTTTATAAGTAGCTAGAACTTTTATCGCATCAACTATGTCCATGTTTTTGATATTTTCATCTTTTGCTTTTAATTCAGTATATAGATTAAATAATTCTCTTTCGCTTTCTTCCATGATATCTTGATTAGGCTCAACTTTTTCGAATTCTTTACCCTTAGATATTTGATATATTCTTCTAAAAGCAGCTACTGCATCCTCAAAGTCCTCGCCATCTTTAATGCCGTCTAGCTTAGATAGAATTTGTTTGATGCTTAATAAATTTAAATCTTTATGCTTGTTAATAACCGCTCTGATTAAGTTTGCATTGTATTTACTGTCTTGTAATATACCTACAAATCTTGTTTCTATATAGTCTAGCACAGTCTTTTTAACTTCATCGTAATCAAACTTTAGTTCATTTATTTTAACATAATTATATAATGTTTCTTCTACAAGTGAATCGATAGATATGTCTAAAGACTTTTCTAATACTATATTAATGATACCCAAACTTGCTCTTCTTATACCAAATGGGTCTTGTGAGCCACTTGGTTTTGTACCAATTGCGAATAGTCCTGATATAGTATCAAGTTTATCTGCCATTGCAAGTACAACGCCTGCTGTAGTTGTTGGTAGTGAGTCTTGAGCAAATCTTGGTAGATAGTGTTCGTAAATTGCTTCTTGAACGCCTATAGGCTCGCCTGATAGATTGGCATATATCTTGCCCATAACGCCTTGTAGTTCAGTAAATTCAACAACAAGTTTAGTAGCAAGGTCTGCTTTTGAAAGATAGGCTGCTCTCTTAGTAGTTTCTAGCGTTTCATCTCCAACGTTTAAGTCGTCGCATATCTTTTCTGCAAGCTTAATATTTCTTAATGTTTTATCATATAGTGTTCCTAACTTATCTTGGAAGACTATAGTTTTTAAATCATTAACATATTCTTCAAGATCTTTCTTTCTGTCTTCATTGAAGAAGAATTTTGCGTCTTCAAGTCTAGCGGCAAGCACTTTTTCATTACCTTTTCTAACTATGTCTAGATGTTTATCGTCACCATTTCTAACAGTGATGAAGTGATTCATAAGTCTATTCTTTGAATCAACTACTGGGAAGTATCTTAAGTGATCTTTCATAGGTGTTATAACTACTTCATCAGGTAGTTCTAAGTATTGATCCTTGATTGTTCCAAGTAGTGGAGTAGGATACTCAACTAAGTTAGTAACTTGATCTATGATAGCCTCATCATCTTGTAAACTTCCGCCAACAGACTTAGCTAGTCTTTCCGATTCAAGTCTAATCTTAGCTTTTCTCTCTTCATTGTCTACGATTACATAATTATCTTCCATAAGCTTCATATAGTCATGAGCATCAGGTATTTCTATATCCTTTTTAGATAAAAATCTATGGCCATTAGTCAAGTTAGAAACTCTTATATTTTCTAAATTAAATTTAACTACTTTGTCATTATAAAGAGATACTATCCATCTGATAGGTCTAGCAAATCTAAGATCTCTTCCGCCCCACTTCATTGATTTAGGGAAAACTATCTTTCTAATAATGCTTTCTGCATTAGCTTCAATAAGTTCAGTAAAGCTTAGGCTCTTGTGCTCAATAGATGCAAAAACATATTCTGTTCCGCCCATGTCTTTATAAAAGATATCGTCAAGGCTTAAGCCCTTTGACTTTAAAAAGCCTTGAAGAGCCTTACTTGGATTGCCATCTTGGTCAAAGCTTATTGCCTTTGATGGTCCCTTTATCTCTTCTTTTTCTATGCTTTCGTTTTCAATAATATTGTCAACTATAGTAGTGATTCTTCTAGGTGTTGTATATACGTTCACTTCGAAGTCTTCGTATGAGTTTTCACTTAATAATTTTTCAAAAGCATTTTTAAATTGTTCTATAGCTAATTTTGAGTAACTAGCAGGTAATTCTTCCATACCTACTTCTAATAAGTATCTATTTGCCATCGTTAAAACCTACTTTCTTAGTAAAAGGAAATCCCATCTCTTCCCTTTGTTCTACATATTTACTTGCGATAAGCTTAGCTAAGCTCCTTACCTTAAGTATATAGTTTGCTCTTTGTGAAACGGATATAGCTCCTAGCGCATCTAGTACGTTAAATGTGTGTGAGCACTTAAGTACATAGTCATAAGCTGGAAGTACTAGTCCTTCCTCGATAACTCTCTTGCACTCAGCTTCATATCTTTCAAACATCTCTTGAAGCAAGTCTTTGTCAGCTAGTTCAAAGCTGTATACAGAGTGTTCGTACTCAGCCTTTTTAAATATGTCTCCATAAGTAAAGTGCTCGTTCCATTGTATATCGTAAACATTGTCAACGTCTTGTAAATACATAGCTATTCTTTCAAGTCCGTAAGTTAATTCAGAGGATTCTAAATCTAGATTAAGTCCACCAACTTGTTGGAAATATGTGAATTGAGTTATTTCCATGCCGTCAAGCCAAACTTCCCAGCCTAAACCCCAAGCTCCTAGTGTAGGCGATTCCCAGTTGTCTTCAACGAATCTTATATCGTGCTTCAATGGGTCTATGCCTATAGCTTTTAAGCTATCTAGGTATAGGTCTTGTACATCATATGGCGATGGTTTTAATATTACTTGTAATTGATGGTGTTGATAAACTCTGTTTGGGTTCTCACCATATCTTGCGTCCGCTGGTCTTCTAGATGGTTCTACATAAACAACCCTCCATGGTTCAGGTCCAAGTGACCTAAGAAAAGTATGTGGATTCATAGTTCCAGCGCCTTTTTCAACGTCGTAAGGCTCCATAACTAAGCAGCCTTTGTCCTTCCAAAAGTTTAGTAGATTCATCATTAAATCTTGAAAATACATTTTGTCCTCCTCAATATTTGACTTTAAGAGTCTTAAATTCATCTTTATCAAATATATATAAAATATAATTTATAAATAATCTTTTTAAATTTGCTATAGATTTTTCTTCGCAGTCTATAGCAATTAAGTCCGTAAATTTGCTATTTAATAAGTGTTTCATAAAGCTAAGTTCTTTTATCGTTATGGCCTTGTTTGAGTAATCTTTATCTCTCGGAATAATCACGCCATCTTCATAATTAAAACTGTAGCTATTAAGCCCTTCCTTTATTTGTATCCTAGGGAAATAGCCTAGTATGTATATAAGTTTCAAAATAAAGGCTAGAATTATTAGCTCTGCTTTTTCTGGATATATGTCCATAATGTTTAGCATAGTTAGTATCATGCTGTAGATGTACTCATCACCTTCTTGTGTATTAAGAAGTGTCACAAGCAGCTCTGATAAAAAGGCAAAATCATGTAGCTTTTTCATATCTGTATCTAAAAGCTTTGGTGCATATAAAACTTTTGAGTCATTCACCATGAATATCTCTTTGTATTGCGATAGAGTAAATTCTGATTCAGTAAATACAAAAGAGCTCCTCGCAACATTATCTCTTAAATCATATGCGCTTCTTACGTAAGCCTTGATACGTCCTAATTCTACTGTATATATCTCAAGTATCTTACCATTCTTCTGATCACTTTTGCTTGCAATTACTATTCCTCTAAACTTTTCGGATTTACTTGTATCCAAAGAATTTCACCTTGTCTTCGTTCTTTCTCCAGTTTTTGGCAACCTTTACATTTAGGCTAAGATTAATATCCGTGTCAAGCATTTCCTTAATATCCTTTTTAGCGGCAAGTCTAATCTTTTTAATCATAGAAGCGTCCTTGCCAATGACTATGCCCTTATGACTTTCTCTTTCGCAGTATATAATCGCTTCGATATTTACCTTGTCTTCAAGTTCCTCGTATTTAGTAATTTCAACGTTGATGCCGTGAGGTATTTCTTCAGATAAGTACAACAGGCACTTTTGTCTAATCACCTCTGAGACTATAAACTTCATCGGCTTATCAGTTAAATACTCTCCGTCGTAGTACATTGGCCCAGGTTTTAATGTGTTTTTAATCTCATCTAATAATTTATCTAAGTTCTCGTCATTAGCAGCACTTATTGGCACAGTAATAGCTTTCAAATTGCGCGCATTTATCTCTGCGATAATTTCGTCTAAGTATGATTCCTTTTTATCAATCTTATTTATTGCGATGACGACGTCCTTATTTGAGCTCATAACTATATCCATAAGTTCTTTTTCTCCAGCTTTAAATGCTACAGAGCCATCTATAATATATAGTATCATGTCAGCATCTTCTAATGCAGCTCTCATTGCCTTATCCATGTAGTCGCCAAGCTTATTTCTAGCGATTTGATAGCCAGGTGTATCCATGAAAATGATTTGTGCATCATCGTCTGTATATATAAAATTGATTATATCTCTTGTAGTTTGCGGTTTGTCAGAAATTATCGATATATTAAATTTTACTAATTTATTTAGTAGCGTCGATTTGCCAGCGTTTGGCCTACCGACAACGGCTACATAGCCTGATTTAAATTCCATCGTCTCACCTCTATTTGTCATCTAATGAAAAAGATGCTGGAAGCAGATCTTTTATATTATATACTTTGTAATCGCCCGTGTTCCTTGCAACAATTACCTTAGCATCTTTTGTAAACTCACTAATAAATTGTCTGCACGCCCCACACGGGAACGGATATGAATCTGGATTAACTATTGCAATCTTACTTATCTTTCTTGAATCGCCATTCGTAATGGCATTTGCTATAGCACTTTGCTCAGCGCAAATTGTTAAACCGTAAGATGCATTCTCAATGTTTACACCATTATAAACACTGCCGTCGTCCATTTCAACGGCTGCAGCAACTTTATATTTAGAATAAACTGAATATGATCTATCTAAAACGCTTAAGGCTGATTCAACTAGTTCTTTATATTCCATATCATCCCTCGAATCTTTATTATACAATAAATTAGTGATAAATTCAATACTTAACGCGTGATTTTAAGCTCATCAAGTATTTCTCTTTGTCTTTCTTCCATAATGACTCTGTCTTCTTCCTCGATGTGGTCGTAGCCAAGTAAGTGCAGTATGCTATGAGTGAAGAGAAACATGATTTCTCTTTCAAGGCTGTGTCCATATTCCTTCGCTTGCTCCTCGGCTACTTCGTATGAGATAACTACATCACCTAAGAGAGTCTCATCAGATGAAAAATCTTCTATAAGAGGAAAAGATAAAACGTCAGTCACTTTATCAATGTCTCTGTACTCTCTATTTAAATCCTTTATCTCGTCCTTCGATACATAAGTAAGACCTACCTCGTAGTGATCTTCAAGACCTTCCATCTTTAAAGCAAGTGAAACGATCCTCTTCATAGTATCTTCGTAAGAAGCCTCTATCGGATAATTATTTTCGTTATTTATCACTATGTCCATCTTTTTCTTCTCTCTCTTTACTTTCTTTATCAAGCTTTTTGCTCTCATATGCATTATATGCTTCGATAATTCTTTGTACAAGTATATTTCTAACAACGTCAGTTTGAGTAAGTTCGATAAAGCTAATTCCATTTATATTTCTTAAGATATGGCTAGCAGCTATCAGACCTGACTTCTTTCCCTTAGGCAAGTCCCTTTGAGTAATGTCTCCAGTAACTATGACCTTAGAATTAAATCCCATCCTAGTCAAGAACATCTTCATTTGCTCTTCAGTAGTGTTTTGCGCTTCATCAAGAATTATGAAAGCCTTGTCCAAAGTTCTTCCTCTCATGTAAGCAAGTGGGGCAACCTCGATAAGTCCTCTCTCGGCGTTCTTCTCATATTGCTCCTTGCCCATAATTTCATATAAGGCGTCATAAACTGGCCTTAGATATGGGTCTACCTTTTCCTTTAGGTCACCCGGCAAGAAGCCAAGGTTTTCGCCTGCTTCTACAGCTGGTCTAGTCAATATAATCTTAGATACTTCTTTATTTTTGAAAGCATTAACCGCCATGGCAATGGCAAGATAAGTCTTTCCAGTACCTGCAGGTCCTATACCAAAAGTAATTCCTGACTTTCTAATCATATCTACATATCTTTTTTGGCCAATAGTCTTTGGTCTGATGGTTTTGCCCTCGCTAGTAATTGCAACTACGTCCTTCTGTATATCATATAATTGATTTTCCTTAGACTTTTTCACTAGATTGATGGAGTAGTATATGTCCTCTTTACTAAGTGATTTTTGTGTGTCGATAAGGCTTGACAAGGCTTTTATAAGTCTCTCAGCCATAGCCTCTTTCTCTTCATCGCCTGAAGCTATCACAATCTTATCCGATTTGATATCAAGCTTCACGTCTAGTTCTTTTTCAATTATTTTGATATTTGTATCTAAATTACCAGCCAGTGCTTCTTGCTTATTGCTGTCAAAATTAAGTTCCCTACTCATTAATCCTCCTTAAGGCAAGTGGTTTGTCTAAAATTTCTTTTATTACTATAGATTTAGCTAAATTTTCCTTCGTAAAAATAATACCATCGATCTCTTCAGACTCAATTTCATTATACGCGTTATTTTGAGCTGCAATTATTTCATTATTTTCTTCTCTAAGCTTTTCTTCTTTTTCTGCTTTATAATTACGAAGCCTATCTTTAACATCTCTAGAAAGGTATTCATCAAGCTTTTTACTCTTTTCAGAAAAGTAGTCATCGGCTCTTTCTTTGTAATCATCCCTGATTGCTTCGTCATAATGCTTTTCTAAATTGCCTATCTTTTTAACCTTTTCACGTTTTTTATTTTCTCTATCATTTGCTTTATTAGCATCTTTCATCGTTCTAGTGTAAATTTCATCAAGCTTTTTATCTAAAGTATCTCTTTGCTTTTTCTTCTTATTAGCCTCATTTACAATAGTGACGATAGATGATATTAGCATAAATAAAAACGCTAATACAAATAATCCATCCATAGTATCCTACTTATCTAGCTTTTGTGTGTCAGATATGGACTTTCTCATATCAGTATCTGAGTTGATATTATTCATCTTGTAATAATCCATAACTCCTAAGTTACCATTTTTTAGTGCTTCAGCTATAGCTAGAGGAACTTCTCTTTCAGCTTCAACAACTTTTGACTTCATCTTTTGAACTTCAGCCTTCATTTCTTGTTCGCTAGCAACGGCCATGGCACGTCTTTCTTCTGCCTTAGCTTGAGCTATCTTCTTATCAGCGTCTGCTTGATCCATAAGTAGTTTAGCTCCGATGTTTCTACCAACGTCGATATCAGCTATGTCTATAGAAAGTATTTCAAATGCTGTTCCTGAATCAAGACCTTTTTTAAGAACTGTCTTTGAAATGCTATCAGGATTTTCAAGCACGGCCTTATGTGTTTCCGCGCTACCAACTGTAGTTACAATACCTTCACCAACTCTTGCGATGATAGTTTCTTCACCAGCACCACCAACTAATCTCTCGATATTTGCTCTAACAGTTACTCTTGCTTTTACAACGACTTCGATACCGTTCATAGCAACCGCGGATATGGAAGGAGTTTCTATAACCTTAGGGTTTACGCTTACTTGAACAGCTTCAAGTACGTTACGACCAGCTAGGTCAATAGCTGCTGCTCTAGTAAAGTCTAGTGGTATATCAGCTCTTTGCGCTGCGATAAGTGCGTCAACAAGTGTATCTACATTACCACCAGCTAGGTAGTGAGCTTCTAGTTCGTTAACCTTTATATCAAGTCCAGCCTTTGTAGCCTTAATCATTGGATTGATAATCTTGCTTGGAGCAACTCTTCTAAGTCTCATACCTGTAAGTGTAGCCATGCTAACCTTAACTCCTGAGAAGAATGCTGTTATCCATAAACCTATTGGCACAAATGAAAAGAACATACTTAAGACTATAATCCCAAGTATTACAAAAATTAATTTACCTGATAATAAAGCATTAATAAAACCTGCTAAAAACATAATTACTTAACCTCCCTGTCAACTATTAGATATTTTCCTTTAACTGCTATAACCTTTAGATCAAGACCATTATCTAGGTAGCCATCGTAGCTTATAGCGTTATATTTGACTCCATCAATCAAAATAAAACCTGTTGGTCCTAAAGAGCTGATTGATTTCGCCTTACTTCCTACGAGCTTTTCTAGCTCATTTACTTCTTCTTTATTCTCTTTTAAATTTGATTCGGTGCTTAAAACAAGATGAGTTAATCCTTTAAATGAATAACCCTTACTAAGCATGTACTTAAGGAAACCTATATTGCAATTTATCAATATAAATACAGTCATTAAGCCATATCTATAGTCAGTAAAAGCTAAAACTACAGATGTGAAATATGCTAGTAAGCCAAGTACACCTGTTATAGTGAAGCCAGGAATAAATATTTCCAAAACTACAAAAATACAAGCAAATATGAATAATCCGAGTGGATAAAAATTATTTGTTTGACATACAATTCTAGATCCAAACAAAAGAAGATGTGTTAAGAAAAATAAACTTATGTAAGCACTTTGCTTCTTCTTTATTAAAGCAAGACTTAAAAAGAGTGTGCCTATGATTACTAATAAAAATGCCGCTATATCGGTCAATAAAAAAACATCTGTATTTGCCACTAAAAATATATTTTGCATTAAATCACCACCTAAGTATATTTACCCAAAACACTCATCTTTAATCAAAAAAATCAAGGCTGACCACTATGACCAGCCTTTGCTTTTTATAAATCTTCTGATTTTTCTACGTTCTTAATCTCTTTTCTAGATGCCTTGTCTCTGAATGCCCACTTAGCTATCTCCATATTGCATCCTTGATTTATTTCGATTACGTAAACATCTTCTTTAATTTGAACAATCTTGCCTAAGATACCGCCAATAGTTACGATTTGATCACCTATCTTAAGTGAGTCTCTTAGTTCTTGTAACTTTTGTGCTTGTTTCTTTTGTGGTCTGATTAAAAAGAAGTATGCGAATGCACCAAATAATACAAATGGAATTATCATGCTAAGTAATGATCCGCTTGCGTTTGCTTGTGTAGCTCCTGTTAAAAAACTTAATATCATCATATAACCTCCCTATATTGTTAATACTATTATACACTATATTACTTTAAATATCCATATTTTTTATAAAATTCGTGTTTATACTCTAAGAAATAATCGCCTAAAATTGATTCTCTAATATTCTTCATCATCTTTAGTAAGAAAGTTAAATTATGAATAGTAGCTAATCTATAAGCAAGTATCTCGTCAACATTGAAAAGATGTCTTAAATAAGCTCTTGAGTAATGACTACAAGTGTAGCAATCACACTCAGGGTCTGGCTTAGTAAAGTCTTCCTTGTACTTAGCGTTCTTTATTACAAGTCTTCCGTGTGATGTCATAAGCGTTCCATTTCTCGAGATTCTTGTTGGTAGAACGCAGTCCGCCATGTCTATACCTCTTTCAACTGACTCAAATAAATATAGTGGCGTACCTACTCCCATATTGTATCTTGGCTTATCTTCAGGCATATAGTCAGTTACATGGTCTAAGACTTCATTCATCAAATCAACTGGCTCACCTACTGAGAGGCCGCCAACAGCATAACCAGGCAAGTCAATAGAGCAAATTTCTTTCGCATGCTCTTCACGAAGGTCCTTGTAAAGACCGCCTTGAATAATGCCGAATAGATTTTGATTCCCTCTATCGGTCCAAGCGTCCTTACATCTTTCAAGCCACCTAGTCGTTCTGTGCATTGAGTTTATAATGTATTCTCTAGACGCAGGATAAGGAGCGCACTCGTCAAAGGCCATCATGATGTCGCTACCAAGCTTTGTTTGTATCTCAATTGATTTCTCTGGAGATATAAATAACTTTGAGCCATCTATATGTGAGCGAAACTCAACTCCTTCTTCACTTATCTTTCTCATGCCGCCCAAACTAAAGACTTGAAATCCGCCGCTATCTGTTAATATAGGCTTATCCCAGTTCATAAACTTGTGAAGTCCACCTGCCTTGTGAACTATGTCTTCACCAGGTCTTAAATGCAAGTGATATGTGTTTGAAAGAATGATTTGAGCGCCTAAGTCCTTAAGCTCATCAGGCGTCATGGTCTTAACTGTTGCTCTCGTTCCCACTGGCATGAAGATAGGCGTCTCAACAACACCATGTTTTAGCTTCATTAGACCAGCTCTTGCTTTAGTTTTACTATCTGTTTTAATTAATTCAAATTCCATATTATCTATCCAATATAAACATTGCATCGCCAAAGCTGAAGAATCTGTATCTTTCTTTAACAGCTTCTGCATATGCGTTAAGTATCATCTCTTTTGATGCAAAGGCACTTACTAGCATAATTAGCGTTGACTCTGGTAAGTGGAAGTTCGTGATTAGTGCGTCAACTGCCCTATATTCAAAGCCCGGATATATGAATATATCAGTCCATCCGTGACTAGCCCTAATCTCGCCCTTTGCAGCTATCGTTTCAAGCGTTCTAACTGTAGTAGTTCCAACGGCTATAACTCTTCTGCCTTCTTTTTTTGCTATGTTTATGGTCTCGCTCGCCTCTTCAGAAAGGTTGTAGAACTCGCTGTGCATCTTGTGTTTCTCAACATCTGTTACCTTGACAGGTCTAAAAGTGCCAAGACCAACATGAAGTGTTAGATAAACTATCTTCACGCCCTTGTCTTCTAGTTCTTTTAGTAGCTCTTTAGTAAAGTGTAGACCCGCTGTAGGTGCAGCTGCCGAACCAAGGTTCTTAGCGTAAACAGTTTGGTATCTGTCCTTGTCTTCAAGTCTTTCCTTGATATATGGTGGTAGAGGCATCTCGCCAAGTTCATTTAATATCTCTAGGAAAATTCCATCGTATTTAAATTTTATATATCTGACGCCATCGTCATCAATATCGACTACTTCAGCTCTAAGGAGACCGTGACCAAATTCAATTTCACTGCCTATCTTCATCTTCTTGCCTGGCTTAACAAGAGTCTTCCAAGTGTCTTCTTCTGTTTGTGAAATTAGAAGAACTTCTATCTTTTCTTCTTTTCCAGGCCTATTGCCAAAGAGTCTTGCAGGTATTACCTTGCTATCGTTTGCAACTAGCACGTCTCCTTCATGAAGAAGGTTTATTATGTCATGAAAAATCATGTGTTCGACCTTGCCAGTTTTTCTGTCCAAGACCATAAGTCTTGATTCATCTCTTTTGTCTATGGGGTGCTGTGCAATTAGCTCCTCAGGTAGATCATAGTAAAAATCTTTAGTTTCCATTACTTATTTCAGCTCCGTCATAGTAGAATTTTAGTATTTCATCATATTTTAGTCCGGCCTTAGCCATGTTGTTTGCGCCCCATTGGCTTAGTCCAACACCGTGGCCCCAGCCGTGACCAGCTATCTTAATTTTTGCATCAGCGCTTATAGCTGGGCTTGGACTAGCTTTTTCACTAGCTTCACTACTTATAAATATAGCGACGCCATCTTCAAATAAAACAGTTACTTCGCCATCACTATCGTTCTCTGGCGCTTGCGTTGCAGCGCTTACACCACTCGCCTCAATTGTATACATACTGCTCTTAAATTTATTCGCACCGATAGCGTTCTTAAATTTATTGTTATCGACAAGCACTTCTTTAGCGCCGTCCATTATAGCAACAGTCTTAACTCTCTTGCTATTATTATTTTCTTTTACATAAATTTGATTAATCGAATTTACATTAATGCCTTGCTTTTTAAGTCCATTGATTAAATCGTTTGCATTAATTTGAAAATTCCAATTATAATTTGGCTCATTTATAGAATATTTATCTTCTTTTGAGATTAAATACTTATACTTAGCGCCCCAAACATCGTTAGCATCCGCTGTATAGCCACCATTGGATGATGAATAAGTCGCGTTAACAACCTTGCCTTCAGACAATAAGATTTGTCCTCTAGTTTCATCGACCGCTTTTCTCACATTATCTCTTTCAGCGTCAAAACCGCCATAAACTTGGCTAGATACGGTATCATATAAATCAAATGATTTATCCTTATTTCTTGTAACGCTACAAACTGCATAAGACCTAGCAGCTACCGCTTGTGCCTTAAGCGCTTCGTATGAGAAAGTGCTTGGCATCTCTCTTGGAACGACGCCATAAAGGTACTCTTCAAGACCGACATTGTTAATAGCAGCCAATTGCTTGTCAACTGTATCAAATGTTAAGTAGCCTCTGTATCTTTTATTATTTATCTTGATAGGACTCGAACTAGGAGATTGAATCTTCATAGACTTGTTTGTCGCCATACTTGATAAATAATTACCTAAAGAGTCATAAATATCATAATTTTGTCCATTTAATTTTAAAACAATATTCTTTTCAAAGCTTTGGAATAGGCTTAAGTTAGAGTACATATCTCTCACTTCAAAACCATCGTCACTGTATAGTTTTAATTCATTCATGTTTTGCGCGCTTATACCAAGCTTTACATCAACATTACTTATATGCTCATATCCAGTCTCTGCTTTAGCACTGTTTATAGAAAATGCTAGCAAAAATATTGTCAATATAATTAATATTTTATTCTTCATAATTCTCTCCTTCGTTATACTTGTAGCCCATGTGGTCATAAGCAAGTTTGGTTGCTACTCTACCTCTTGGCGTTCTTGCGATAAAACCAAGCTGAATTAGATATGGCTCGTAAACATCTTCTATCGTAGTTCTCTCTTCATTCGATGATGCTGCAAGCGTATCTAAGCCGACTGGTCTGCCACCATAAGTATTTATCATAACATCAAGTATCTTTCTGTCAGTTTTATCAAGGCCATAGTGGTCTATTTCTAGTATATCTAGGCCTTTTTTAGCAATTTTGCCACTTATAGAACCATCTTCAAGCACTAAAGAGTAGTCTCTAACCCTCTTTAGTAGCCTATTGGCAATTCTTGGAGTTCCTCTTGATCTTCTAGCTATCTCTCTTGCACCTGCATCATCAATATCTACATCTAAAATGCCGGCAGATCTAGTAACTATCTCACAAAGTGAATCTTCATCGTATAAGTCTAGATTTAATATAACACCAAATCTATCTCTTAATGGTGAGGATAATAGCCCTGCTCTAGTAGTTGCGCCTATTAGCGTAAATCTTGAAAGGTCTATCCTAACCGACCTTGCCGATGGGCCCTTGCCTATGATTAAGTCTAGAGAATAGTCCTCCATCGCTGGATAAAGTATTTCTTCGACAGAACGTGATATTCTATGTATCTCGTCAATGAATAATACATCGTCATCTTTTAAATTCGTTAGTACTGAGGCCAAATCACCTGGTCTTTCAATCGCAGGACCTGATGTTATCTTAATATTAACACCCATCTCATTCGCAATGATGTTCGCAAGAGTAGTTTTACCAAGTCCTGGTGGTCCATATAGAAGCACATGGTCAAGTGGCTCACCTCTCATCTTCGCAGCATTAACAAAGATTTTAAGCTTTTCCTTAACGCTGTCTTGTCCAATGTAGTCGTTAAACCACTTTGGTCTGAGTGAATTGTCAAAATTTTCTTCGCCTGACCTCAAATCAGTTGTTATTAATCTATCTTCTTCCACTTAAACACCTACTTTGAAAGCCTTTTCAATAGCTCTTTAATTAAATCTTCTACTTCCATAGTCTCGTCTAAACCTTTTGCAATGCTTGTGATTTCATATTTGTTATAGCCAAGTGAAGTAAGCGCTTCTATAGCTTCGTTTAGGTTGCTGCCAACACTTACAACATTTGCAAGATCTTCAAATTCGCTTCCCTTGCTAACATTGTCCTTAAGCTCAAGAATGATTCTTTGAGCAGTTTTCTTGCCTATGCCAGGCGCCTTCATCAAGGCTTTTTCATCATTTGTGACGATGGCCTTTTGTAGATCAACTACCTTTTGTTCAGACAAAATACCTATGGCAGTCTTTGGTCCAACGCCATTAACTGTTGTAATCAGATTAAAAAAATCGACTTCGTATCTATTGGCAAAGCCATATAGACTCATGTCATCTTCCCTAACTACTAAATTCATATAAATTTTTACTTCGCCGTCGTAGATGTCGCTCTCCATAGTTTCTTTCGATGTAAAAACTTTGTAAGCAATGTTATTTACGAGCAAAACTATGTAGTCCTTCTTCTTATCTACAACCTCACCTATCATATATTCAAACATATTTACCTCAATAAAAATTGATCTTTAAAATTAATACTTGCGCTATGAGTTAGAGCAACAGCCAAAGCATCAGCAACGTCGTCTGGCTTTGGAATCTTTTCTAAGTGAAGAAAAGTTTTAACCATCTCTTGCATTTGCTTTTTCTCAGCCCTACCATAACCAGTAACAGCTTGTTTAATTTGAAGTGGAGTGTACTCATATGTAGCAAGATTCTTGTGCTTTAAGCAAAGAAGCGTAACTCCTCTTGCTTCAGCAACTTGTATAACTGTTTTTTGATTTTTAAAATAAAAGAGTTCTTCAATAGCTGCTTCATCTGGATCGTACTTGTCGATTATAGCTCCAAGCTCAAAGTAAATCTTCTCAAGTCTTTTATCTAGGCTAAGGTCCTTGTGCGTTGTGATCGCGTCGTAGAACACATCGTGAGCCTTGTTGCCGTCATAATCAATGATGCCCACACCTACTATAGCGATGCCTGGGTCTATACCTAAAATTCTCATTTTGCCTCCTACTTCTCCATTATAATTTATATTATACTACAAAAGAGGCATAAGTTCAAGCACTTGATGCGTTTTTATATTGCGCCCATCTTGATTAAGGCGAAAATCGTTTCTCCCTCGTGGCCATCCAATAAAAAATGCTTAGCAAGACAGGTCTTACTAAGCAATTAAAAATTATTATATCAAAATATTAATTTTTTTATTAAACACATAACAATACCCTTCTTAGTATTTGTTCATAAGAAGGGTATTTGTAATGCTATTTTATTTGTTTTATTTATTTCTTCTTTCTAAAATCATATCCGCACTTTGAGCAGAAGTTTTCGCCATTATATTCGGCTCCGCAATTTGGACAGAATTTTATTGTGTCTTCATCATTTTCATTATCTAATTCAATATAATTATCTTCTTCTACTTCCTCGTCTTCCGCTTCAATAAATTTCTCTTCAACAGCATTTTTAATTTTATCATCTTTAATAGTTTTCTTATTTTTCTTTTTCTTCAATATCAAGAATATTATTAAAGCGATGATAATTATAACAATTATTATTGTAAGTATCGAAATTATTTTATTTTCAAATAAATCTTCCAATTTATCTAATAAGCTTTCACTCTCAATGAAGATGAATGAATTTAAATTATTCATCTCTTCGATTTTTGGTTCTCTAAGTCTATTTGTTACATTAGACAGTAAATCCTTTTCAGCTTCAAAGTCTTCTAAATGTGTATTTGCTATTACAGTTTTTTTAGAAATAAAAGCTAAAGTTCTATATAGTAGAAGTATTGCTTCATCTCTATTTACTATCTCATCAGCATTAAAATCTTCACCTTCGTTAGATATTAGACCACATTCCAGAGCAAGTTCAACATTTCTTTCTATCGATTTAAACTTGTCAAAATCAGAAAAACTTTTCGCTTCACTTAACTCTTCATCTTCTAAATCAAAACCATTAAGCTTTAAAACTTCTGTTAAAGCATAAATTAGCTGAGCTCTTTTTACTTTTTCATTTGGATAAAAACTGTTTCCTTCATGATTGAAAATTTTATGCTTTATAGCAGACTTTATATATATTTTATCTAAATCGTTTACATCATCAAGTTTTATATCCTTATCATCATCGTAGTCACCAAGCAAAAATCCTACAGCTCTAGCAAGCTCGCCTTTAGTCAAAGGCTGATCTAAATCCAAACTATCAGATGCTTCGCTTAATATCTTCGATGACAAAATATTTTTATAAGCTATCGTTTTGAAGCTGTCCAAACCTAAATCTTCTAAATTTAAAGACTCATAATTTTCAAATTTTATTGGGCCATAGTGATTTGTATAAACTATACAATACTTAGGATCACTATTCATAAGATAATATAGAGTTGGTACTTTAATTATATATTTTTCTTCATTAAATTCATTAAAATTAATAGTTAAATTTATAGGTAATGTTGTTCTCTTTTTTGAAAGCGGCGTTATAAAAACATTGCCATCAAGCTTTTCTATAGCAAAAACAGTATTTTTTTCTTTTAGTTTATTGATATCATCCTTAGTCAAAATTACATTAATATCTAATCCATCTAAGTAGAAATTATACATTATATCGTCTTTAAGCTCATCTTTAAAACTAAATATATATCTACCCACCTCGTTTGGCTTCATTTTTATTTGAACTACTGGTTTATATTTATTAAAATCTTTGATGTCTAAGTTTGAGAAATAATTTTGTAAATTTACCACATCTTCTATGTCTATTTTTTGGCTTTCGTAAAAGTCTTGATTAAACTCTATCGCTCCATTTATATTGTAAGATAACTTAGTCTGTATAAAGTTATTAAAAACTTGAATCAATTCATCTTGTCTGTCGCTTAAAAGGCCAATTTCTTTTGTATATTCATTTTCTTTTAGAATAGAATCGATATAAGAAATAAGTTCTTGTGATGAATTTTTCTTTAAAGCCTCTTCTTTATCAAAGCCCGACAAAAAGTCTGGCTGCAAACTATGACCTAAAGCTTTCTCAGCTTCTTCAAATGTAAATGGCTCTTCTTTAATGTATATAGGAAATAATTTATTTTCTCCATCAACATTTTTTCTTTCAACAAGTATATATTTAGAATACATATAGCCATAATTTAAAACATCTATCCTTACTATTGCATAATTATATAAAGATTGTATATCTGATGCAGTAACACCTCTTCCCCAATCAGCGTACCACTCAGTTTCTATTAAAATATTTTTAAATGAGTCATTTCTAACTAAAAGTCCATCATAATCATATCCATAGTCTCTTGGCTCTAAGTTTTTACCAAAGAATGCGTTTGTATAATTATTTAAAATATCTATAGCTGTCCAATTATCAAAAGAATAATCTTTACTTTTATTTGCAAAATTTTCTACCATAGCTTTATATGTCTTTGGTAGAATAACGGTAGATGTTCCCCACGAATCATCATATAAAACCGACCAATGTACCCAATCTCCTATAATATTGTCGTCAATGATTCCAAAAGGAGTATCAATAAAATTTCTTAATGTTGTGCCTATAAAAACAATCTTCTCAAACTCGTCTTTACTTACATTCTTAAAAAAATCAGATTTTTCATATATATCATCGTTTGAAAATAGCTTCTTAATTTCTTCTATATTTTTATTCTTTATCTTTTCGTTTTCTTGTGCTGATATATACTTTCTTGGATCTATTGTATAAGAATACTCCAAATAGGGCATTGTATCGCCCATTTCTATGTCGCCTATTATTTTCTCATTATATTCAATATTCACAAGTTTCCCATTTTCTAACTTATATACACTTGTATCGCCTCCTATATGAGATTCAGTATATTCTTCCCCATTTTCATCAGTTCCTGTAAATGGCATAGAAACATCACAAGAATTATAATAATAAAACACATTTTCAATAAATGCACCATAAGTTACTGATTGCCACATTATATCATAGTCAGAAAAATTATCTTTTACTATCTTATTAAATGAATCACCATTACAAGCATATAAAACAGTTTTTGCTTTCCCAGAGCACAATATAATTGTTGATTGATTTAAATCCTTAGTAAAATAAATCTTAACTTTATATATAAATTTATCATCAGCTGGCTCGTCATTTCTTCCGTACCACTCAGTAGAATCATAGGTCCCACTTTTACTTTCTTTATACACATAATTCTTATTTATGTCTTCTATTGCCTTTTTTATTCCTTCATAGTCAGCTACGCCAGTTAATTTTTTAAGCTGTTCAACACTACATTCTGAAGAATAAAAATGTCCACCAGCTTTATTCCCTAGTTTTTCTTTTTGTGAAGCAGCTGCAAAGTTTATTATATTCAATTGTGTAATTGATAAAGCAATTATCAAAATAACAAGTACAAACTTTTTCATATCTTCCTCCTTGAAGCTTTAAAACTAGATAAAGTATAGCTTAAGTCATTAAACTATACTTTATCTTCTTAGTGTCAAATCTTTTTGTAACCCCAATTCATAATCATGTCGTCAATTTCTGAATCAGAAATATAGTCATACATGCTCACTCTTTTAAAGCTACACTTCATTGAATCACCATCGGTCTCAAAATTTGACAGTTCATATACGAAATACATAGTTTTGTAATTTTGATCTTCAAAATAATCTTCCAAATAATTAACTTTTTCTACTATTAATATGGAAAAACTATTATCAAGAGATCCACCAATATAATTTTGTATTTCTTCCTCATTCATCTTGTGCTGAAAAATCCCATATCTTATTATATCTAAATTTTGGAGACCGCTTACTTCGTATGCCATGTCGTCGTTTATCTTGACATTAATTTTTGATAAAAGATCTTTTCTAACATCTGTATAATCATTTACTATCTCTTTAAGTCCAATAACTGTATACTCTTTTTCTATAATATCATTATCAAAAACTATATTAAAGTTCTCTGAGCTAAGTTTGCATCTCGCTACAACAGTGTCACCATTTTTCAGTTTATTGTTTTTATTAAAACTAATATCAGAAATCTGTATACTATCTTTTATAAAATCTGTCATCATTATATCTTTTACATCTAGAAACTTTACATCGCCAAATTTTTCCGCAATAGCACTCGCATAACCATCGTAACCCTCGACAGTAATGTTAATGCCTATGTCTGAAGTTGAGACTACAGCATCTGGTTTTTTGTTATAAGCAATTTTTTTGTAGATAAAATATGATGCTATAAGTAATATAATGAAAGCAAGGCTTGAAAAGATTAATATTTTGCTTTTTTTAGATAGTTTTACTTTCTTTTCAAGATCTTCCTCATTACTTTCTTCATAATAAATCATATCATCATCAATATCATCATTTTCATCTTCTACATAGTAAATCACTTCTTCATCAAAACTGTCATCATATTGATTATTATCATAATTATGATCTTTTCCCATATTTGCACCTTTTCTATAAATATGTTTTATACATCATCTTCTTCAAAATTTTCTTCAACAATATCCATATCTTCCTTTGATTTTTTTTGAACAACTTTTTGCTTTTGTACAGGATTTTCTCTATTTATAATTTTTTCTTCTACTGGTCTTTTCTTTATGATTTTAACTTTTTTATATGCTTTATTATAAATAGCAGTTGCTCCTATTATCAATAAAACAAAAGAAAGGATAAGCAAAATAACTCCAAAAGTCGGATTATAGTTGGCTATATTTAGTTTCATAAGCTCGGTCTTAAACATAGTCATATAATATGAATCAGAAGATGAGTAACCGTCTGACATAAGTCTTGTGTAATCGGCCGAAGCAACTAATGATGATATCTTTAAAAGTTTAGAAAGTAGAATCGAGCTTATTATAAAGCTTAAGCTTGCACCAGCAAATATAATGTTTGAAAATGTAATGATATTTTTACCTTCTGTAGATTTTTTAACTATGCTAATTATAAATATTATTACAAACACTATTGAAAGTGTTAACATTATTATCCCAGAGACTTTTATAAGGGCTACTGCTTTAAGAGCCTTTGTTAAATCTGACATAAAATTGTTGATTCCACCAGTTATCCCGTCTATCATGCCTAGCATTTTTTGGAAGTAATTTGAACCTCCACCTTCGACTAAGCTTATGGCAAAAGCTTTAATAGGTAAAACTATAGTTTGAATGCCAGCACAAATCAATGTGATTAAATAAAATACGTATCCTACTATTGCTCCGATTGAACTATAAAATAATATTTTATCTATAATATTTTTTTTCTTGTATATTATATTTCTTTCCATGATTTTCCTCCTTGACTTTAGCAATTAAATACTGATATTTATTTAACAATAAATTTAATACTTATCAGCATAAAGATTATTTCCATAATTGTGCCAATAAAGTCTCATATTTTCTTTATCAAGATAATATGTACCTTCATTTGCGTGCCAACCTCCATCACTAAAAAATCCAGACTCTCCGTAAGTTATATAAGATTCTTCAACATTTAAAGCATTTGTTGCTTTATCAAAGTAACCATATTGTTCACAAAAAATTTCTGAACTTTTATCACTAGCCAATATTGTTCTTTTTGTTAGTTTATATTTATTGCCACCCAAGCTTTCAATATAAATGTACTCATCAGTATCATATGATCTTCCATTATATGGGCCAGCAGAACTTGGACCATACCAAGAGCCTACTAAGATATCTTCTGAACTTTGAACATAATACTCATCTCTTAATTGTTTTTCTTCTGGAACTTCTGTTGTATACACTACTTCATTTTTCTTCCTCTCTTCAGCCCATCTCATTTCATCTTCTCGAGTTGCAATTCTTTTTGTTGACTTTTTTTGTACAATATATTTATTATTATATGTGTCTGCATCAACTAATTGAACAGACTCTTTATACACTTTTAATCCATATTGTGACTTGCCTGTTAATTTATATTGCTCAAAGTCATCTAGTATTACGTCAATAAGTTCTTCGACAGTTTCAAATCTCTTTTCTTCACCATTAACTATCATCCTATAAGTTACTATATTTATTTCATAATCTGTTATAACTGGATCAATAGTATCATAGTAATAAACAACCCTGTAGTTCTTATTGAATCTCACATCGTCGCCTATACATACTGCTCTGTAATCATTTGAGTATTCTACTTTCTTGCCAAAAGCTTCTGCTATAGCTCTAAGTGGAACAAAGGTTCTTTGATCTTTTATTTCAGCTGGAGCATCTAATTTAACTTTTTTGCCATTAACCAGCATAGTTTTCGATCCAATTGTAAGTTCTACTGTTGATTTGCCATCACTCATACTTACTTTTTTTGTTTTAGCATCCCATTTGACATCAAAGCCTAATTCTTCTGCAATGAACCTAATTGGTACATATGTCCTACTATTTTTAATATAAGGCGCAACATCGCTAAAAACTATGTGGTCGTTAACGATAATACCATTTAATGGTATGTCCCTCTTTTGATGCCTTTTAGCCAAAGCATCTGCTGGCATTAGTAGCATAATTATTGCCAGTGTCAAAGTTAAAATTTTCCTAAAATTCTTTTTCATAATAAAGCCTCCCCTGTTTTTTATTGCTTAACTTTATTATAATTCAAAAAAAAAAAAAAATACAAGCTTTTTTATAAATTTTATTATACTTCGTTAAAATAAAATCATATAATAAACTGAGTTCATTTGAGAGAGAAAAAAGTAAATCAACAAAGATTAAAAAATACATAAGTTAATAAAAATGCTTAGCAAGACAGGTCCCACTAAGCAATTAAAAAAGCCACCTAATAAGGCGGCTTCAATGATATTTAATTTATTCTACCATTCACCAACTCTTAAGCCAGCTTCAGACAATACTTTTGTAATGTTTGTATCATCTTCAACTTCAACTCTTAAGATTACTTTAAGTAGTCCCATAACCTTAGCACTTGTTACAACCATACTTAATATGTTGATGTTTTGATCTCTTATAATTCCAGCAAGTCTTGAGATTTGTCCTGGCATATCAAATATGTGAACAACTATTCTCTTGCCTTTGTTAATGCCGAATACTTCACTGAAAGCATCAAATATAGCCTTGTGTGTTAGTATACCAGCAAAATTATCTTGTTCATCAAAAACAGCTAAAAATGGTATAGATAGCTTTCCAAGCGCATATGATGCTTGCTCGATATTTGATGTGATGGATATCTTTTCGTATCTTTGTTCATTAAAATCAGAAACTAATTTTTGTAAAAACTTATCTTTGTCTGTGCAAGACCATTCATAATAAGTTCTAAATATTGTTTCTTTGTGTAAAATACCGATTAGCTTGTCACCATCAACAACTGGCAAACTCAAAAAGTCTCCTTCTTCAAACTTTTTGATAGCTTCAGCTATAGTTTCGCTTGATTTTACTGTTGTAAGTTTTTCCTTAGGAATCATATAGTTCCTTACGTACATAATACTACCCCCTATCTGTATCTTTTTAAAACTCTTTCATTTAATCCGTTCCAATATGCATCTGTATACAAATTGGTACATGTATTTAAAATAAATTTAAATGTTTCTTTATAAATTATCTTTAAATCTTCTTTAGGAATCATGATGCTTGCAGGATTGATTCCATCTCTGTCAAGCTCTAATTGCCTATCTACATATTTGTTCAAGGAATAAGTTTTGTCTTTGATCACTTTGTTTGAGAATTCATAGACAGTAGCTAGAACTTTTCCTCTCTTTTTCTCTTCTTTTATTAATTCACTTCTTAGTCTCTTCTTAAAATTCCTTACGTCTCTGTTTACGTTCTTGAATTGAAACAAATACTTTTTATTTGCCAAATCGCTGCTCTTGTAAAACTTAAGCGCTTCTTTTTCTAAAGCGTTTGCTAACTTAGCGTTGTTGAAGCCTTGGATATATCCATCTAGGTAGATGTAGAGCTCCAATCTATTGATGTCTTCGTGTATTTGCAAAGACAATGATCTGGATATGCAGTGAGCATCTGATCTGTAGGCTATGGCTTTTGCAATTTTATTTCTTAGTATACCCATTGAAACATACTTTGGAAATATATTTTGCACGCCCATGTTGATATCGTAGAAGCTCATTAAGGACTTAAGCGAATCTATGTCACCTCTATAAAGAAAATTGCGTTTTAATCCAACACAGATATGAGATTTAGAAATCTCAACTTGCATTTTCTTACCTCCATTAATCTTATTTCAATTATACTACATTTTCGAGTGAAAATATATTAAGAAAAAATAATTAAGTTATGTCGAAAATTTAACAATTAACATAGGCTTGATGTGTACTTGATTAAAAACTTTTAATTTTCTTCTACTCATTTAATAAATTTTGATATTCTTCAAAAAATTTATAATTATTAAGGCTTATATAAATTTTTTCTATAGTAGAGTCATTATTTTGAAGATATGACTTTATTGCGCTAACGGCAATTTTACTCGCTTCTTTAATATCCATGGCAAAGGCGCCACATGAAATTGCTGGTATGGCGATTGTTTTGATCTTGTACTCATCAGCAAGGCTTAGTAAATTAAGGTAAGTCTTTTCTAAAAGCTTATTCTTTTTCTTATTTGAGTCCATAGGGCCAACTACATGTATGATGTAATCATTTTTAAGCTTGTGCGCCCGTGTAATTTTGGCTCCGCTTGTGTATGTGCCAGCGAGCTTCACTGTGTCATCTAAAAGATCTTCGCCATCATTTTGGTGTATCAGTCCATCTAACCCGCCACCTCCTAATAAGGAGTTGTTCGCGGGATTCACTATGCATTCTACATCTAGATCAAATATATCTTTATAAATGGCTTGTACTTCGCAAGAATTAATTATCATACAAGCTTAACAAGTTCAACTACTGTTTTAAAAGCTTTTTCCATTGATTGTATAGAAACGTACTCATATCTACCGTGGTAGTTCATACCGCCTGTGAAGATGTTTGGACAAGGAAGATCCATAAATGAAAGTCTTGCGCCATCTGTTCCGCCTCTTACTTGTGTAACCATCGGCTCAACGCCTGCGTTTACCATAGCTTTTTTAGCTAGTTCAACTATTTCTAGTCTTGGCTCTATCTTTTCATACATATTGTAATAAGAGTCTTTGATGTCTAGTTCCATGGATTCATTATATTTATAGTTAATGTAGTCTTGAGCGTCTTTCATTAAGCACTTCTTTGATGCAAAGCCTTCTTTAGTGAAGTCTCTGATGATGTAGTGCATTTGTGTTTCTTCTACTGTGCCCTTTATACTTGTTAATAGTATAAAACCTTCGTAGCCTTCTGTATACTCTGGTCTTTCGTTAACCGGAAGCATGGCGTTATACTCCATAGCTACTAATTGCGAGTTAATCATCTTGTTCTTTGCTGAACCTGGATGAACGTTTCTACCCTTTATAGTAATCTTAGCAGATGCTGCGTTGAAGTTTTCGTATTCTATCTCTCCAAGTGGTCCACCGTCAATAGTGAAGGCATAGTCTGCTCCAAATTTCTTAACATCAAAAAGGTCTGCTCCTCTACCAATTTCTTCATCTGGTGTAAAAGCAATTCTAATCTTGCCGTGCTTTATATCTGGATTTTTGATGAAGTATTCCATTGCTGTAACGATTTCAGCAACACCTGCCTTATCGTCAGCGCCTAACAATGTTGTTCCGTCAGTTACTATTAGGTCGTCGCCAACATAATCATTTAGCTCAGGGAAGTCATTTGGGCTTAGGATGATATTTTCTTCTTCATTAAGAACTATGTCTTTACCATCGTATTTTTCAACGATTCTTGGCTTAACATTCTCCCCGCTCATATCAGGTGAAGTATCCATGTGCGCTATAAGGCCTAGTACGTCCTTCTCTTCATCTGTGTTTGCTGGAAGTGTAGCGTATAGATAAGCGTGTTCATCTAATTCAACATCTTCCAAACCTAATTCAATAAGTTCATCTCTTAATTTCTTTGCAAATTCCATAATCTTCGGACTGCTTGGGCAATTTGGAGACTCCTCGTCTGATTTAGTATCAATCTTTGCGTATTTAATAAAACGATCTACTAAGATATCTTTCATAAAATCACTCCTTTATTGATTCTTACCCATTTAAGCAAAAAAATAACAAGCAAAACGCCTGTTATTGTATATTTCAAATATTATTATTTGTACTTTTCTTCTAGTTCAAGAAGTGCCTTCTTTATATCGTTACCATCCGAATAATTATAATAACCAGCTTCATTCATCATAACGACTCTGTGACAAGGTATAATTATAACTATAGTGTTGCCTCTGCATGTTGCGCCAACGCCACGCGAATATGTTTTCTTGCCAAGCTTAAGTGCAATGTCTCCATATGTACATCTTTCTCCATAGCCTATGTTTTTGATTTCTTTCAAAGCTCTCTCTTGGAACTCTTTTGCCTTCACTCTTATAGGTATGTCGAAGTCTTTTCTCTCGCCTTTAAAGTACTCATCAAGCTGTTTAACGGTTCTATCTATAATCTCGTTCTTCTCTTTTTTGCTACCATATATGCCTTGATGTCCAAAGCGTAAGTATACGAGCGCATCCTCTTCGGCAGCTGCAGTCATCTCGCCAAGAGGTGTTTCAAAATGATGTATGTAATATGTTTTATTTTTATCGAAATAGTTCGTGATCATCTTATCATCTCCCGAGTACAATTATATTACATTATATATGCTCTGTCAATATCTAATAATGAAAACTAGATAAATTTATTAATTTTATTTGCAAAAGTAAATAGTATCTTAATAAGACCTAGCTACTTGAGTCGAAATATACTTATAAACATAAAATAAGGCGAGTATTAACCCGCCTTATCATAAATTATTATTCTTAATTATTTATTTTTTCTCTTGATGCTTGCTTGAGCTGCTGCTAGTCTTGCGATTGGCACTCTATATGGTGAGCAACTTACGTAGTCAAGTCCGATTGCGTCGCAGAACTCGATTGATCTAGGATCTCCACCGTGTTCACCGCATATACCTACGTGTATATCAGGTCTTGTTTGTCTACCAAGCTTAGTTCCCATATCAAGTAATTTACCAACGCCTTCTGTATCTAATGAGTCGAATGGACTTCTTTCGTAGATACCATGATCAAGATATGCGTTAACAAACTTACCATAGTCGTCTCTTGAGTAGCCCCAAGTCATTTGAGTCATATCGTTTGTACCAAAGCTGAAGAATTCTGCTTCTTTTGCGATTTCATCAGCAAGTAGTGCTGCTCTTGGCACTTCAACCATAGTACCGATTTCGTAATCAAGCTTCTTGTTCTTTTCTTCGAATACTTTATTTATTTCTTCTACTAATTCTTCTTTAACAAATTGAAGTTCTTTTAACTCGCCTATTAATGGAATCATAATCATAGGTTTGATATCTTTTTTGATCTCTTCGCTTACGTTTATAGCTGCTTCTATGATAGCTCTAACTTGCATTCTATAGATTTCTGGCCATGTTACACATAGTCTACATCCTCTGTGACCAAGCATTGGGTTAAACTCTTTCATATCTTCGATTCTGTCTTCAATGACTTGAGTTGTAATACCCATGTCTTTAGCTAGGCTTTCGATATCTTCTTCAGTCTTTGGAAGGAACTCATGTAGAGGTGGGTCAAGTAATCTTATTACTACTCCTTTATCTTCCATAACCTTGAATATGCCTTCGAAGTCGCCTCTTTGATAAGGAAGAAGTTTTTCAAGTGCTTTTTCTCTTTCTTCAATTGTTTTAGAAAGTATCATCTTTCTAACTTGGAAGATTCTCTTGTCATCGAAGAACATGTGTTCTGTTCTGCAAAGACCTATGCCTTGTGCGCCAAAATCAAGAGCTTGCTTTGCATCTCTTGGGTTATCTGCATTTGCTTTTACTTCTAGAGTTCTAAATTCATCAGCCCATTCCATAAACTTAGCAAAATTACCGCTTAGTTCAGGTGTAACTTTTTTAATTTCTCCTAGGTATACATAACCTGTTGAACCGTCTATAGAGATAGTGTCTCCTTCTTTGATTTCGCCGCCATTGTATCTTATAACTTTATCATCTTCATCAACTCTTAGTTCAGAGCAGCCTGCAACACAGCACTTACCCATACCTCTAGCAACTACAGCAGCGTGTGATGTCATACCGCCTCTAGCTGTTAGTATGCCTTCTGCATAAGCCATACCATCAATATCTTCTGGAGATGTTTCTTCTCTTACTAAGATAGTCTTAACGTTATTATTATGATATTCAACAACCTTATCCGGTGAGAACACTACAACGCCTGATGCAGCTCCTGGTGAAGCTGGAAGGCCTTTTGTAATTTCTGTTTTACTTAAAACGTCTTTTTCTTCAAATGTTGGGTGAAGAATTTGATCAATTGATTTTGGTTCAATTCTTAAGATTGCTTCTTCTTTGCTTATTAAACCTTCATTCACTTGATCAACAGCTATATTTATAGCTGCCTTTGTAGTTCTCTTACCATTTCTACATTGAAGCATAAAAAGTTTGCCATTTTCAACTGTAAATTCAATGTCTTGCATATCTTTATAGTGTTTTTCTAGCTTTTCAACAGTTTCTTTGAACTCTTTATAAACGCTTGGCAATTCATTTTCAAGTCTAGCAATAGGTTCTGGTGTTCTAACGCCTGCAACAACGTCTTCGCCTTGAGCATCGATTAAGAATTCACCGAATAAAACGTTTTCACCTGTAGCTGGGTTTCTTGTGAAAGCAACGCCAGTACCAGAGTTCATGCCCATGTTACCAAATACCATCTCTTGAACGTTAACAGCTGTGCCAAGTGTATCAGAAATTTCATTAAGCTTTCTGTATGTCTTAGCTCTTGGTGTGTTCCAAGACATGAATACGGCTTTAACTGCGTTAAATAATTGAACGTTTGGATCTTGTGGGAAGTCTTCTCCAATGTATTTTTTGTAAATTGTCTTATATTCTTTTACAATTTCTTTTAAGTCGTCAGTATCTAGATCGATATCTGCTTCGATATTTCTTTTTTCTTTTTGTTTATTTAATATTTTTTCAAATTCAGCTTTTGGGATACCCATGGCAACATCTGAAAACATTTGAATAAATCTTCTGTAACTGTCATAGGCAAATCTTTCGTTATTAGTCTTCTTTGCTAGTCCTTCAACTGTCACATCGTTTAAACCAAGATTTAATATAGTATCCATCATGCCTGGCATTGATATCTTCGCTCCACTTCTTACTGAGAATAGTAGCGGATTTTCTTTGTCTGAAAAGCCCTTATTAGTGATCTTTTCAACATTTGCAATACCATTTCTAATTTCTTCCTTTAAATCTTGCCATAGTTCTTCATTTTCTTCGTAAAACCTGTTGCACGCTTCAGTTGTAATTGTAAATCCGTTAGGTACTGGTAGGCCTAAATTAGTCATTTCAGCTAAGTTAGCTCCCTTGCCTCCTAACAAATCCCTCATATCTTTATTGCCTTCTTTAAAGCTATAAACATACTTTTCCATCTGTATCCTCCTATTGCTTATTTAATTTTGAAGATATCTAACTATAGTGCTAGATACTTCTTCTATAGATTTTCCATACATAGATATAACAAATATGCCTAATTTACTATAGATCTCGCGAGCATATTCATTTTCATAAAATACTCTCTCAAGCGATGAGTAATTAGATACACCTGTTATGCCTAGGTCTTTGTCTCTTTCCTTCCTTATCTTGGATAAATACTCCTCATCTTGTATTAGACCAATCATTTTTGACTTGTCTAAGTCCTTAATCACATCAAATTGATCAACCTCTGGTACAAGTGGTATATTTATCGCGTTTAATCCTAAAGAAGCAAGATAATAACAAAGAGGTGTCTTACCTGACCTCGATGGTCCTAAGATAATAACATCTGCACTTGATATATTGTCAAATGTTTTGCCGTCATCATTGTCAATTGCATAAGCAAAAGATTTATTTACATCCATAGAAAATCACCACCTAAATTATACCACAACGAAAAGTATTATTCAATAACTTACAATATATTAATACTTTTATTAATCTTTCTTAAAAAATTCTACGCCCGCCTTGAATAAGTTTTGTATTTCAATGTCAGCAACGTTCTTAAATGTATCTGTTTCAACTCTTTCTGAGTGAGCCATCTTGCCAAGTATCTTTCCATCTGGTGATAGCATTGACTCGATATCAAAGTTTGATCCATTAGGGTTGTCTATATATTCAAAAGCTAATTGAGCATTATCGCTAAGTTTTTCGTAAAGCTCCTTGTTGATTAATAATCTTCCTTCGCCATGCGAGATAGGTACTCTATAAGTCTTGTCCTTATCGATGTATTTAAGCCATGGTGATGATGTTGTTAGAGCCTTAGTCTTAACGATTCTTGCAATGTGTCTAGATATATTGTTATATGTTAATGTTGGGTCGTCTTCGTCAATGTCTTTAATCTTGCCATATGGTAGTAGACCAGTCTTGATTAATGCTTGAAAGCCGTTACAAATACCTAATATCAAGCCGTCATTTTCTTCAATAAGATACTCTACAGCTTCTTTTACCTTTGGATTTCTTAATACATTAGCAATGAATTTACCTGATCCGTCTGGTTCGTCAGATAATGAGAATCCACCTGGTATAAATAAAATTTGACTTTCTTTAATTTTCTTTGCTAGATCATCGATTGACTTGTCAATGTGTTCGTTATCTAAGTTATTGAATACAAATACATCAACCTTAGCCCCTTCTTTTTCAAAAGCATATTTTGAATCAAATTCAGAGTTTGTTCCTGGGAATACTGGTATTATAACCTTAACTTCATCAACTGGCTTATTTGATTTAGCTCTAAATTCTTTTTCTGTAAAATTATTTTCACTCTTAGATACTCTTTTTTCTTCGCCAAATATTTCTAGTAATGGTTTTTCATAAGCTTCTTTATATTCTTCAAGGTCTAAACGTCTACCATTGATAATTATGCTTGCATCTGTATTAGTTGTACCAAGGTATTCAATTCCTGGAAGGTCTTCAGTGTATTCAACGATGTATGAACCGTATAGCTCCTTAAACATGATGTCAGCGTCCATGTTAATGTTGAAGCCGATATCGTTACCAAAGGCCATCTTCATAAGAAGAGGAAGAGTTGTATCTCTATTGATTGCAATTGCGCTTCTAACTTTCTTTCTTGAGATTAAGCTAACAAGCTCAACGCTATTCTTCTTAAATTCATTTAAATCAAGTGTATTGTCATCGTTAATACTTGTTCTTATTAAACCAAGCTTCATATTGCCCTTAAGTTCAGGTGTTACGACGTCTTCTATGTTCATAGATGTTACTGCAAATGAAATCAATGTTGGTGGTACGTTTAAATCATTAAATGTTCCGCTCATTGAATCCTTTCCACCAATTGATGGGATTTGTAAATCATTACAGATCTTAAATGCGCCTAGCAATGCCTCGAATGGTTTTGACCACTTATATGGGTCGTCATTTAATTTTTCAAAGTACTCTTGGAATGTTAATCTTGCTTTAAATGGGCTTGCTCCATGTGAAGCAATTTTCGCAAGTGACTCAACTACTGCATAGTAAGCTCCGAAGAATGGACTCTTTTCTGATAGATATGGATCAAAGCCATATGTCATGATGCTCGCTGTTGAAGATTCTCCTTGAGTTGTTGGTATTCTTGCTATCATAGCTTGTTCTGGTGATAATTGGTTCTTGCCGCCTAATGGTTGAACGATGCTGCCTCTACCAACTGATGAGTCAAATCTTTCTATAAGTGATTTTTTAGAAGCGACATTGATGTCTTCTAGTCTCTTCTTTAATTCTACTGTAAAGTCATCTGCCAAATCTTCGTTAAATAGTTCTACTTCTTTCGGCTTAAAGATAACATCTTGTTTTCTTGGCGCGCCAGTTGAGTTTAAGAACTCTCTCTTTAAATTACATACTTCTATATCATTATACATCATGATAAGTCTTTCAGAATCAGTAACTTCGGCAACTATTGTTGCTTCAAGATTTTCAGAATTTGCATATTCTTTAAACTTTTCATAATTTTCTTTAGCGATGACTACAGCCATTCTCTCTTGTGATTCTGATATAGCTATCTCCATAGGGCTTAGTCCTTGATACTTTAGTGGCACCTTGTCTAAGTGAATTAATAATGAATCTGCTAATTCACCTATAGCTACGCTGACTCCGCCTGCGCCAAAGTCATTACATCTCTTTATCATTTTAGCTAATTCAGGTATTCTAAATAGCCTTTGTATCTTTCTCTCTGTTGGTGCATTACCCTTTTGTACTTCAGCAGCTGAGTCTTCAACTGATTTATCTGTTTGTATCTTAGAGCTTCCTGTTGCACCGCCAATACCGTCTCTACCAGTCTTTCCGCCAAGTAAAATGATTATATCGCCATTAGCAGGTACGCCTCTGTATACATTTTCCATAGGTGCTGCAGCAATAACTGCACCTACTTCCATCCTCTTTGCTTTGTAGCCTGGATGGTAAACTTCGTCAACATAGCCTGTTGCTAAGCCAATTTGATTACCGTATGAAGAGTATCCTCTAGCTGCATCTAAAACTATCTTTCTTTGAGGAAGCTTTCCTTCAAGTGTATCTTCAATAGCTTCTCTAGGGTCTGCTGCTCCTGTTATTCTCATAGCTTGGTAAACATAGCTTCTTCCTGATAGCGGGTCTCTTATAGCTCCACCAAGGCATGTTTGAGCGCCACCGAATGGTTCTATCTCAGTTGGGTGATTATGTGTTTCATTCTTAAACATTAGTAGGTAGTCTTTAAGTCTTCCGTCTACGCTAACCTTAATCTTAACCGAGCAAGCGTTTATCTCTTCACTTAATTCTAAATCACTAAGCTTACCTAAGCTTCTAAGCTTCTTAGTAACTATAGTTGCTAGGTCCATAAGTGTAAGATCTTTCTTTGAGAATTGTTTTCTCGCCTTTAAGTATTCATTAAGTGTATTTCTAATTACTTCGATAAATTCACTTTCGCCTTCGAAGTTAATATTTGTTAATTGTGTATTAAATGTAGTGTGTCTACAGTGGTCTGACCAATATGTGTCGATTAACTTAAGCTCTGTTTGGCTTGGATCTCTATCTTCTTTTATAAAGTAGTCTTGGAAAACTTTTAAATCTTCTATAGACATAGCAAGTGCTTCCTTGTCGTGGAAGTCCTTTAGTCCTTCGTCATCAAGTTTAATAAAGCCGTCATAAACTATAGACTCGATCTTAGTATCAACGCTTTCCTTAAGTGTTGTTGGTATACCAATCAATACGCCTTCTGCTTGGTCAACTGTATTTATAAGATGTTTTTTAATCTTCTTAATGTCGTCTTCGCTTACATCGCCTTTAATCTCATAAACTTTTTCGCATCTTGCTAAAACTTCATCCTTGCCAAGAGTAACCTTGATTGTATCCTTTAAGCCTTGCTCCCTTTGATCGAATTGGCCCTTTTTGTATCTAACAACAAAGGCATTCTTTAAATTCTTTTCCATTTCTAAAGCATCATCCGCTAAATATATATTATCTACCGGTTTTTCGCATAAAATGGTATTCGATATCTTATTAATTTCTTCATCAGAAAGTAATTCAATATCGTATCTGTTATAAACTTTGATTGAGTCGATATTTATCTTAAGAAATTCTTTAATCTCTTGTGTTAAACCGTTTGACTCCGCATCAAATTCATCTTTTTTACAAACATAAACTCTCTTAACCACTGGACCAATATCCCTCCTATAATGCATTTTATCAAATGAAATCTTTTGGATCTCATCATAAACTTTCTTATATGCTTCTTCAAATGTATCGGCTTTAGAAAGTATATTTAATACCCTGCCGCCATTAGTAAGTAGCTTAGTGCCATCAGCCTTAACGCCTGCATAATTAACTTTAACGCCTTCTGATAATTTATCTAAGCCTTTTATTTCATAGCCTTTGTCATACTTTACTGGATAGCCACCAGATGCTAATACGACGTTAACTATCTTTTTATCATTTACTTCTAATTTATAATCATCAAGCTTTGCTTCGCTTGTCTTGATAAGTGCATCTAATAAAGATGAATCAATTCTTTCTAAGATGACTTCAGTCTCTGGATCGCCAAATCTTGTGTTAAACTCTAAAACTTTTATTCCGTCTGAGTTTATCATAAGTCCTGCGAATAAAATCCCTCTATAGTCAATGCCTTCAGCTTCAAGGCCTTTTATGAATGGCTTTACAAGCTCTTCTTCTATGTCCTTTAAATATGGTAGTGCCATAAGGTTTGGTGAGTATGAGCCCATGCCACCAGTGTTTTCACCTGTTTCGCCTTCAAAAACCTTTTTATGGTCCTTAGCGCTTGGTAGCATTATATACTCTCCATTTGATATAAGCACGTGAACAGATGTCTCAAAGCCATCGATATATTCTTCGACTATGATCTTATCATCGCCAAATTTTTTATCTAGGAGTAGTTCATTAAGTGCTTCATCTATTCCTTTTTCACTTGAAGCTATGATGACGCCCTTGCCTTGAGCAAGTCCATCATACTTAAGTGCTACTTTATTCACCTTTGATTCATTAAGTAGTTTGCTAGCATATTCCTTCGCTTCGTCAATGCTGTCTGTCTCAAGGTACTTAGCTGTATCTATGTGATACTTCTCCATGAACTTCTTTGAAAATGCTTTGCTCTTTTCAAATATTGCTGCTTCTTTCTTCGGTCCAAAGATTTTAAGTCCTTCTGCTTCGAACTCATCAACAATGCCATAGCATAGTGGATCTTCTGGTCCAACTATGGTATAGTCAATAGCATTAGCCTTAGCATAAGCAATTAACTTGTCAAAATCCATAACTTTTATATCAATATTTTTGAATTCGCTCTCAGTCTTGCCATTACCAGGTGCAAAAACAATCTCTACTGAGCTGTCTTGTTCTTTAATTTTTGAAGCGATGGCGTACTCACGGCCACCACTACCTATAATTAATATCTTCATAGATAACTCCTTATATTTGTACAAAGCCAACTTTTTTCATTACTTTTCTTAAAGTCTTATTAGCAAGGTATCTCGCTTTATCTCTACCTTCTGCCATAAGCTTTTCCAGTCCTTCTTTGTCTTGAATAACTTCATTGAAATTATATTGAAAGTCTTTTAAATCTTCATATATGATATCTGCTAAATCTTCTTTAAACTCTTTATATCCAAGTGAATCATACTTCTTTACAATATCTTCAGGGCTTAGACCAGTGAATGAACTGTATATATTTATTAGATTATATAAACCAGCTCTATTTGGGTCGTAAGCAAAGTTTGGCTCGCTATCTGTAACAGCCTTTCTAATCTTTGAGTAAATTCTATCTTTGCTGTCCATGATATAGATGAAGCTGTTTTGATCTTCGTCTGACTTACTCATCTTTTTACTTGGATCTTGTAGTGACATGATTCTCTTTCCTGTCTTGGCAATGTAAGCTTCAGGCACTTTAAATGTATCTGAGTACTTGCTGTTGAATCTAATTGCTAAGTCTCTTGCTAACTCCATGTGCTGAGTTTGGTCTTCGCCGACAGGTACTAAATCTGTTTGATATAAAAGTATGTCGCCCGCCATTAGTACTGGATATGTTAATAGACCTGCGTTACAGTTTTCTGGAGACTTTTTGGACTTGTCTTTATATTGAGTCATTCTGTTAAGCTGACCAATATAGGCAATTGTATCAAGTATCCAGCCTAGCATAGCATGTTCTGGTACATGCGATTGAACGAATAAAACGCTTTTTTCTGGATCAACACCGCTCACTAACATCATCGCAAATATCTCATAGGTCTTCTTCCTTAATTCCTTGGGCACCTTTGGTACTGTGATGCTATGAAGGTCAGCAACTGCATATAAACAATTGTAATCATCTTGTAGTTTAGCTAAATTCTTTAAAGCTCCTAGGTAATTACCTATGGTTAAATCACCTGAGGGCTGTATAGCGCTAAATGCTGTTTTCTTATCCATTGTATATCTCCTTTATTACTTACTAAATATCGCCACTAAATGTGTCTCCGTCTTGAATTGTGCCTTTTTCAAAGCCTTTCGTGAACCACTCCATCCTTTGTTCGCTCGTTCCATGAGTAAAGCTATCTGGAACTACTCTTCCTTGATACTTTTCTTGAAGTGTATCGTCACCTATCTTTGATGCGGCATTAATCGCTTCTTCAAAGTCGCCTTCTTCTAAGATGTCTCTATCTTGTATGTGCTTTGCGAATACTCCTGCGAAGTAATCTGCTTGCAATTCAAGTCTAACCGAGTATTGATTATATTCTTTTTCAGATACCTTTCCTTGTAATGAATGAACTTTATCTAAGATACCTAATTGTTTTTGTACGTGATGACCAACTTCATGAGCTAATACATAGGCCATGGCAAAGTCACCCTTTGCTCCAAACTCATTCTTAAGCTGATCAAAGAAGGACAAATCGATGTAGATGTCCTTATCCACTGAACAATAGAAAGGACCCATTTGTTCTGATGCAAAGCCGCAGCCAGAATTTATGCTACCTGTAAATAGATTTAATTGTGGTTCTTCGTATTCTATACCATTTTCCTCAAATATTTCATGCCAAACATCTTCAGTGTCCTTTAAGACGACCGAGATAAATTGTTTGTACTCTTCTTCTCTTTCACTTGTAATAGGTGTGCCTTGGCCGTTTTGTATGCCTGCGCCAGGACCGCTTGGTCCACCTATTAGGCCTCTACCAAAAACTAAGTATAGTACTAGAAGCAGTATCATACCTCCAGTTCCCATCTTGAAGCCGCCAAAGTTTGGCATACCGCCTCCGCCTGATTGTCCTCTTCTATCGTTTACATTTGAAGATCCTTGTCTTCCTCTCCACTTCATTTCATCACCCCTAAATATTTTTAATAATTTCTTCGACTTTATTTACTACTAAGTCTTCATCTATGCACTTTATTTCTTTATTTTCCATAATTATCTTACCGTTGATTATAGTCGTATCAACTTCACTTCCGTTCATTGAGTAAACCATAGCACTAATCAAATTGTTTTGTGGTTTTAAATTTGTATTATCTAAATCAATTAAAATTAAATCTGCTAGTGATCCTTCGCTTATATTTACATCTTCATCAAATATATATTTATATGGATTAATAGTCGCGAGCTTAAGTACTTCTCCCGCACTCATCACCTTTGGATCAAGTGAACGAGCCTTAGCCGCAAGCGATACCGCTCTCATCTCAGTAAACATGTTTTGCATATTATTTGAACTAGCTCCGTCAGTACCTATAGACAGCTTATCACCGCGCACAAACATATTCTTTATATCTGGTATGCCGCTTGCTAGCTTCATATTTGATGATACATTTAAACTTACTAGTGCATTACTTTTTGCTATGATGTCCATATCTTCTTCAGATAGATGAACGCAGTGCGCTAGTATTGTCTTTTGATCAAACATGCCGAGCTCCTTAAATATTTTTATAGGACTCTTCTTATACTCCTTGTAAGAGTTATTTACTTCAGTTAATGTTTCATTCGCATGCGTGTGAATGATTAGATCTATCTCTTTCGCAAGGTCTATGCAACTCTTTAAGTAATCAAGTCCAGTTGTGTATATAGCGTGAGGCGCGATGGCTAGCCTTAACAGGCCATCCTTTTGATGGTATTTTTCATACATATCACGAATATTAGCTTCTCTCTCTTTATTAAAGGCATCATTTGTCATGCCTCTAGCAATAAGGCCTCTCATACCCACTTCACTAGCTGCGTCAAAAACTCTTTCACAGAACATGTACATATCATTAAAGGCTGTTGTACCAGTCTTAACTAGCTCTATAAATGTTAATAGACTTGCCCAATAAATATCTTCAGCTGTAAGTTTTGACTCAAGGGGCCAAATTTTATTTTGCAGCCAATCCATTAGCTCCATATCATCAGCGTAGTTCCTAAATACGCTCATGGCTATGTGGTTATGCGTGTTAAATAGGCCTGGCATAAGTAATTTATCACTACCGTCAATAGTATAGGCACCAGCTTCGTCAATCTTATCAGCAATTTTCTTAACTCTATTGCCATCGATTAATACATCGCATGGGCCATTAATGATTGATTTATCTACGTCAATATACTTAACATTTTTAATTACTATCATCTTAACCTCCTATAGATATGTGAAATTCTCTTTTGTATAAACAACTAGTGGCACTATGACTAGGCATGCTGTGATACTTAATAGTGATGCTACTAGATTAACTTTTATGATTCTGCCTATATTGTATATATTCGCAGCATTTGCAATTAAAAGCGCAATTATATAGCTGAGCATCTTCGATATAAGTATCGAAATAAAAAGCGAGAATATATATGATATATTAAACTTCTTGTGGCTTATGTAGCCTATAGCAAAGCCAAATACTACTTCAATTGCTAGCATAAGCGTTCTTATATCTGCGTTTAAGCTCTTTCTATATAATAAATTTAGTATAAATATCAAAATTACGCTTGGTATAGAAAATTTTATATCTAGTGTAAATACAGCTATGTAAGTAAATAGCAGTATTGCTAAGTACTCATTAAAGCCTTTGTCTAGCTTTATTAAAGCAAAGTTCATCGCTAGACTCAAAGCTATCAGTATAAAAGCAAAAATTATATCTATAGCATTATCTTTAATAAATTTCATTATGATCTTTCCTTAGTTCATTTATATTTTTCGTTGTAATATTTTTTCTCTCTATATTAAATTCTTTTATCAGCTCTTCAAGTTTTTCATCGTTCTTTACTTCAATTTCAAGATAAGGCCTGTCAAAAGTTTCTTTTTCATATTCATCAAAATCAAAGCGGGCGTCCTTATATAGATATGAATCTCTATCCTTATAATCAACTTTTTCAGGAATAATTCCAAGCATTTCGAAAATTTCTAAAATTGCGTCCTTATCTTTAACTTCACTTGTAATCTCTTTTGAGTTGCGTATCCCGCCGCTGTCCTTTCCTCTTATCTTATATGTCAAGTAAAAAGTCTTCTTACCATCTTTATCCACTTCTCTAAGTCTTAATAGAGATTTTAATAAATTTGTCTTAGCGTCTATATCGCATTTCAATATATAATTCACTTGTTTTTCTTCACCTAAGTGCTCTGCTCCCTTTAATAGAAGCTCCTCTTTAAGCACGTCTAAGTCAAGATTAAAAACTTTTACTTCTTTTTCTCTCTCTATCATTATTTTATAACAAGACTTGCTAATTTTTCATCTATGATTACAGTTACGTCTGGATGTAAATTTAGTAGTGATACTGGCACCTTAGATGATATCTTTTTAGAATTTAATAAATAATCTATTGCAAAGCTCTTTTGATTGCCGCTTGCAATTAAAACTATCTTCTTCGCTTTAAATATAGAGCCAACCCCCATAGTTATGGCAAATTTTGGCACGTCATCAATATCGTCAAAGAATCTTGAGTTTGCTACTCTTGTTGACTCAGATAGCTCTTGCACATATGTTACCGAGCTTAAATCGTCGCCTGGCTCATTAAAGCCTATGTGACCGTTTTTGCCAACGCCAAGCACTTGTAAATCGATCTCATAATGAGAAAGGCTTTCTTCGTACTCCTTAGCCGCCTTTTCTAAGTCAGCTCCCTCAGCGTGTGGTATATGTGTATTTTTCTTATCTATGTTAATATGATTAAATAAATTCTCATTCATAAAGTAATAATAACTTGCTGGATGGTCCTTACTTAAGCCAACGTATTCATCTAAGTTAAATGTAATTACGTCCTTAAAATCAATAGCGCCATCATTATTAGCCTTGATAAGCTCTTTATACATGCCAATAGGGCTTGATCCTGTCGCCAAACCTAATACGCTGTCATGCTTTTCTTGAATTTGTTTAATAAATATTTGAGCTGCTTCCTTGCTCATCTCGTCATAATCTTTGCAAACTATAACCTTCATACTAACACCTCTCTATTAATTTAAGTTTAAAATTTAAGTAATCGCTTGAGACTAATGAATAATCTATGCCATCAATCAAGCCTTCTCTTCTAAATCTATGGCCAGCTGCGTGCAAGTGACCATAAACACATTTGTATACACCATGCTCTTTCATAAGCTCATGGAATTGATTAGCTTCTAAGTCCATGTTAAATGGCGGGTAGTGAAGCATAACTATAATCTTCTTATCCTTATCAGCCTTTTCAAGCGATAGTGATAGTCTAATTAGCTCTCTAGCTGTTATCTTCTTGTCATTTTCTTCGTCATACTTGTCATTGTCCTCTTGCATCCAGCCTCTTGTTGCGCAGATAGCGTAGTCCTTATACGTGTATGAGTCATTTTGCATGAAGTAAATGGACTTAAAGCCAAAGCCATTCATCTTGGATATGCTTGTCCACCAATAATCATGATTGCCCTTGCTAATAAGTTTCTTGCCCGGCAATTCGTCTATGAATTTTAAATCGTCTATAGCTTCACTGAACCTCATCGCCCAGGATATATCTCCAGGCAGCAATACTAGGTCGTCGTCCTTAACCTTCTCTAGCCAGCTCGTCTTAATCTTCTTGTCGTGATCTTGCCAGTTACCTCCAAAGACGCCCATAGGTTTTAAGTCTGTCGAATCTAAATGTAAGTCGCCTATAGCATAAATCATTTTTTCACCTCTATAACTGTATATAATTATAACACAGATTAAGCTCTGAGAGAACACTTTTTTCGACTTTACTGCTCGTAAATAATAATACTTGCTTTTCTTTTGCTAAGAAAGTAAATACTTTTAGCGCAGCTGCCATACGCTCTTCATCAAAAAAGGCAAGGTTCTCGTCGAAGATAAGTGCTAAATCGATATCCAAGACACGGACTAGTGCAAGCCTTAAACTAAGGTATGACATTGATAAAACCTGCCTACTAAGTTTTTCCTCCTCATATACAAGGCTAGTTCGTTTGTCTCTTAGCATTATGGTAAAGCTTTCATCAAGCAAGAAGAAATTATATTTATTATCAGAAAACATTTCTAAGTATTTATTTGCCGCGGCAATAATCTTCGGCATATAGCTAGTATTAATCTCAGTAATAAGGCTAGAGATGATTTCACTTGCAGCGCTTAAAGCCTTTCTCCTTCTTTCTAGCTCCGCAAATCTCGCATCGAGCGCGTCACGTCTTAGGCCAAGTTCGTATGCCCTCTCCATAAGTCTGTCGTTATAATTAAGTTTTGTCTCAAGTGAATTTAGCTCTAAATCCATTTTAGTGATTTCGTCTTCAGCCATGCTTATGGAGTAGCCCTTATACTTATCAAAGGCCGCCTCATCTCTTTTTGCTAAGTAGTCAAGGACCTTCTCTTCACTAAGCTCGTCAAAGTTTTTTTCGCTGTATGTCTTTAAAAAATCATCAAAGCTATGCAAATAGTTTTGACTCATCTCACTTGATCTTTGCTTAGTATATTCGCTAATGAAGTCCTCATCACTTGTTATATTATATTTATCTAATATAGCATTTTTATCATCTATAAGCTGATTGCTAGACTCATCACTCGTCCTAGGCTTAGTAAAAATGAATGATATAAGAAAAACTATAGCCATGGCAAAGCTAGTATATAAAGCAATTCTACTTGACCTAATAAAATAATAAAGCAAGGCAAAAATGCTAAGCAAGGCAAAAATGTACGAAAAGCTTCTTAAGCTACGTCTTCTAGCCTCGCTAGAATTATTTGCTTCAAGTCTCTTTTTAAGTTCATTGAAGGCTTCGTAGTCATCACTAGTAATATTTTTATTCTTATTTAAAAAATCCTTCTTCTTTTCTTTAAGCTCTTCTATCTTTAATAAATTTTCCTTTTTATAATATTCTTTCGCCTTATTGTACTCTGCTAAAAAGTCTTTCTTCTTTAAAATCAAATTTTCTTTATTTTTATTTAGCTCGTCTTTTTTATTAAGCATGGTCATTGTGTCTTCAAGTGATGCTTCTAGTCCAGCTATATCCCTATCTAGACTTGCTATCTCCTTCTTAAGACTGTATAGTTCCTTGGTCTTGGCATTCTCTGTGCCTATACTTGCAATTTCGTCGTCAATACTGTTTTTCGCTTCACTTAAATTATATTCGCCATCATCATTCGTCTTAAGCTTAAGTAAAAGCTCCTTAATATCATCAAAGTCATCAAAGTATATGTCTTTTGATTGGCTAATGTAAGTGCTCGCATTAAAGACATTGCGTGAAAGGTCTAAAATGATCTCACCAATAGATTTATTATTTATAGAGTTTTCTCTCTTAATCTCGTCAGTAATGTCAAGGCCGTTTTTGCTGACAAAGTAAGTATCATTTAAAAAATCTCTGTATATTTCATAAATAAAGCCATTATTTTCGAAAGACATCCTTCCACTGTACTCATTTTTGTTTATGGGCTTGTAGCTGAGATAGTCCTTTATCTTGATCTTTCTCTTGGTATTCGCTTTGTTCACGCCAAAGAGCATAAAAGAGATAAAGGCATGTATAGTAGACTTGCCGCTCTCATTAAGCCCATAGATAAGATTGAATGAGTCGTCAAAGTCAAGGTGATAATTATTAAATTTGCCAAAATTAATTAAATCTAGGCTCTTAATCTTCATAGTAGTGCTCCCTACTTTGCATTGCCTTAAGCGCGATCTTTATCGCATCTTGCCTTATTTCATCTGGATAGTTTTCTGCCTTTGCAAGAATTTTTTCATAAATATCAGCTGAGATACTAAAACTTTCTTCTAAGTTATTGATTACTTCTAAATAATAAAATTTATTTTTAACTAAGCTAATGATTCTATTGATATTTAAATCCTTATTAATGCTTCCCTTTAGTATTATTCTATAGAAATTCTTATCCTTATCATTAAGCTCTTCAAATTTATTAATTATATCTTGAAATTCATCTTCTTCGTTTATAATTATTTCTTTTATAATAAATTCCCTTAGGGAAAATGAAATAAATTTTACGCTGCCACTAAGTGTATCGACCTCGTAAAAACCATGTTCGGCAAGCTCACCAAAGTCAAGCGGCTCAAGTGAGCCAGGATAGTAAGCCTTTTCAGCCACTTTCCCACGCTTATGTTTATGACCTAAAGCGATGTAGTCAAAGCCCGATGCTAAAAGAGGCTCTATATAAATCTTGTACTTGCCATCAGCTAGGTCGCCATGAAGGCTTGCGATATTGAATCTATCTTTATCAAGATTTACTTTTTGGAGAGCAAAACCATTCTCTAGGCTATTAAGCCATGAAGCGCCGTATATTGATACGTTATCAGCTATATCCATGCGCTCAAGTGTATTAGTTTTAAAGACATGTAGATTTTCTGTGAAATTGTTAAATAAATAATCATCTGTATAATAATCATGATTGCCGCATGAAAGAACGATGTTTCCATAGTAGCTGTCGATGATGCTCATCATGTGCTTAGTCTCGGTATATGTAAGCGCGTCCCTTTCAAATAGGTCGCCGCTAATGACTATAAGATCAATTTTATTCTCATTTGCATAATTAATAAGCCTTTCAAACGTTATGAAAAGCTCATTTTTTCTATCCTCAGACCTAGCGCCAAGCGTTTTACTTTTATATTTAAAGCCTAGATGCAGGTCTGCTGCGTGAATAAATTTATTAATAAACATAGCTATACCTAATTAAATCACTTTCAGACATAATCTTTTTTATAAGTGAAAAATCAAAATTCTCGCTGTCTTTTTTGTTAAAGATGGAAAAGCTACATGCTATCTTTAGTGAAGTCTCTAAATCGTACTTCCTCTCAAAGCCTATGGCAAGGCCAAGAAGTGCCATGTTCTTGTCAATCTTTATATAAGGCTTCTTCTCGTAGTCAAATAAGTAGTAGCAATCCTTTGTAAATATAATCAAATTGTCATTAAATTTAATAAGAATAATTCTGTCCTTGTCGATGGCCATAAACTTAACGACGCTAATTATGTCATCAAGCGTACTTAGTCTAAGATTAAGTATGTCGCTTAAGTCTTTATAATCCATGGACATGGCGAAGACGTTTGAGTCGATACATAATTTCATCGTGCTCTTTGAGGCAGATACGAAAAGTTTTTTCATGTATCTATTGGAAACGTCTATAAGTCCTTGATAAAAGTCTGGACTGATATTGTTATCAAAGTCCTCCATAAGTAGTGTGACTCTTGTGTCATAGACGATGTCATCAAATCTATCAACAAAGTTAAGTTCATCGTCTCTAGTTATACGAGGAGCGTTCTCGATGATTCTAGTAGTTCTTGTGTTTTCTTTAATATCAATAACGGCTCTCGCCTCATCCTTAATAGTAATTAAGTAGTAATCAGCTAGGTAGCTCTCTAGGTAGTTTCTATACTTCATAGCTGTATAGCCGCCTGCGTATGAAAGCACTTTGTAATCTTCTTTTAAGCTGTGAAAGATTTCACTCGCAAGAAAGTTTGAACCATAGAACGAATCATTAAGTATCTCAGCTGAGTTCTTAGATGCAAGGTAAAGCTTGTCTAAGCCCAAGGCTTTATATCTAATCAAATCAGTGTTTAATAATAAAATCATCTCTCTGCCTCCTCTTCTATTTATATTATACAACATATTCGAAAATATTTCTTCATAAATTGTAAAAAAAGCTTTATTTATACTATTATTTAGTATATAATATATCAGAGGTGATTAATTTGTCAAAAAAATTATTCTCTTTTTTATTGCTCGTTTGTATACTATTGACAAATGTCAATGTATATGCGAGTGAAGTGACAAATCAAGAGGAAGATCCTAATCAGACGGCTAGCTTTGCTTTTAATTATGATCTTGCAATTAAAAATGTTAATATAGTCAACCCAGCGAGAAACGAAATTTTATATAAGTATAACATCGCCATCAGCGGTGGCAAGATTAAACAGATCACTAAGGGCGATATCAAGGCCAATAGAGTGATAGATGGCGAAGGAGCTATGCTGCTTAGAGAGTTTATCGACATGGACAGCACCAATGTTTCCAGGGAGATTGACTTACTTAAAACTGCTGACGGTATTGGTAAGAGCGTTAGAACTACAACTGCCGATATTGATGCTTGGTCCAAAAGCGTTGAGAGCTCCTTATCAACTATTGACTACTTATCGATTACGGACTCTGAAAGTATTAAAAACGCTGTAATTAAAGAAAATGAGATGAAGTATGACAACGCGGCCATTAAGCAAATAGTTGAGGCTATATTAAAAGAGAAGGAAGCAAAGTCTGCTGGCGTTAAAATTTCAATCGAAGAAGCAAATGACCTTAATCTATTAATCAATACAATCAAAGCGATTGACGACGATAACTTTGTCTACTATATCAAGCTAAGTAAGCTTAAGCATGAGAACATCATTCAAACGATAAATCAAATTTCTGATATTATCAAAGACAGCAAGAATAACTTTGTTTTATGTGATATGAATGACTTTGGAGGCCCGGATAAGATCAAAGCTATAAATTCTTTGATTGACAAGCATAACGAAGAGAACGAGAATCTTTACTACACATTTAACCCGTTCAAATATATTGTTCTGACAAACTTAAAGGACAATATTGATATTGTTAAAAAATATAATAACAACACGTCAAAGCTTCAGCTTGCGAGCTCAAATAACTTCTACCAAATTCATCAGTACAAAGACATAATCAATACTAAGGAAGACGTTATTATTCATGATGCGCTCAATGACACGGATATAAGCATAATGATAAGATCAAAGTACTCGCTTATAGCAAGCAACCCGAATCTTGCAAATACATCGACTAAGCTCTACCCTGTCAATGTAAATTCATTTTTAGAATACATTAGACTGGCCAATGGCTTAGGCATAGACAGTATAGAGATAGCGAGAAAACTAACGTATCTGCCATACAAAGTGCTTAATTTGGATAGATATATGAACGCATCGACCATTGAAGTGGGTCAAAACGCTTCGTTCTTAACTATCAATTCAAAAAACATCGGCATCAACTCAAATATTCAGAACGTTAAGCCAAGCTTGGGCGTAAAATATCTTGTTCACAATGGCATAGTTACCTTTAACCATAATCAATACAATCAAAATGGAGCTAGATCCTTCATCATTAATAATTTAGAAAGAAATGACGATGTCAAAAAATTTGATATCACTTATGAAACAGAGGTCTCAAAAAGCACTGCTCTTGAGCACGCCTACATCATTGATGGTATCAAGTATATAAGCTTAGAAGAATTAATAGAGCCGCTAAACCTTGTTTATAATAATGAAGCTAACGGTAAGTATACTATAGGCAATCTTATCAACGTCGAGCTTGGTACTAGTGATGCAAGCCTAGGTGCCGAAAAGGTTCATCTTACAAAGGAAGTAATTACTTATAATGACTCGCTTATGATACCATTGGAAGATTTAAGTAAATTGTTTCAAAACTATTTTAAATGTGAAGTAAGTGAAGATCACATAAGCATAAAGTCAAGCAATAACTCAAAGATGCTTGACACAAATGATTCAGTTGAGAAGAAAGAAAGCACACCGCTGATAATCAAATCGAGCTACATAATCATGTCCTATATATTTTCAGCCTTGGTTGTAGCCTTCTTGTTAAATTCATTAAAGAGAAAAAAGAGGAGAAAAAATGGAAAACTATAATTTAAAATCTATTTTAGGACCGATAATGATAGGCCCATCAAGCTCACACACTGCAGGAGCTGCAAGACTTGGAAGGATAGCAATGAAGCTAGCACCAAAGGGCTTCAATAAAGTATCTTTTTACTTACACGGCTCTTTTAGAGAAACATACAAAGGCCACGGCACTGACAAAGCGCTACTAGCTGGGGTTATGGACTTCTTCCCTGACAGCGAAGAGATCAAAAACTCATTTGAGATTGCTGATGAAAGAGGTCTTGAGTACGAATTTATCAAGTCAGACCTTGGCTACGTTCACCCAAATACTGTTAAGATGGTCTTTCACTACGATGATCAAGATGACTTCTACGTTCAAGGCAGCTCTATAGGCGGAGGTAGTATACTTATAAAAGATATCAATGGTGCTGACGTTGAATTCTCTGGTGAAAAGCCTACTTTAGTAGCTAAGTATATTGATAAGAAAGGAATACTATCAAGAATAACTGCAACATTTGCAATATCAGGAATGAATATCGCCGATATGCATGTAGACAGAACCGGTAAAGTCGCTACACTTATATGCGAGCTTGACTCTGACTTTGATGATGCAACTATAAAAGACATTGGAAGGATAGATGACTTCTTATTCGTTAAGTATTTAAACCCTGTTAAGGAGGATAACTAATATGTATACAAGTGCAAAAAGCATGATGGATGCATGCAAAGAACAAAATAAAACGCTATATGAATTACAAGTTCAAGAAGAAATGGAAGCAAATGAATTAAGTAGAGACGATGTATATAATTATTTAAGAAAAACATATGAAATCATGAAAAAATCAGCTACAGCAGGACTTGAAACTCCTATCACTTCTATGAGTGGCATGACAGGCAAAAACGCTTTTAAAGTTAATGAATACTCAATCAATAGTAAGACAATCTCTGGTCCGTTAATAACTAAGGCTATGGCAAGAGCACTATCTACATCAGAAATAAACGCTTCTATGGGTAAGATAGTTGCTGCACCTACAGCAGGCGCTTCAGGTATACTTCCTGCAACGCTTGTTACTATGCAAGATGAATTTGACTATAGTGATGAAGAAATATTAAACGCTCTACTAACAGCTTCAGCAGTTGGTGAAATAATTGCAGTCAATGCAACTATCTCAGGCGCTGAGGGCGGATGTCAAGCAGAGTGCGGTGCTGCCGCTGCTATGGCTGCCGCTGCCATCATAGAGCTAAGAGGCGGAACTATGGAAGATGTATTTACAGCTGCAAGCTTTGCTCTAAAAAACGTTATGGGACTTATATGCGACCCAGTTTGTGGTCTTGTTGAGTACCCTTGCAATCTAAGAAATGCATCGGGCGTTGTTAACGCAATCATATCAGCAGACTTAACACTAGCTGGCGTTGAAGCACTAATACCATTCGACGAAACAGTCGGAGCCATGGGTAATGTTGGTAAGGAACTACCAGTTTCATTAAAAGAAACAGCTATAGGCGGTATAGCTGGAACAGAAACAGCACAAAGATTATACGAAGAATTTTTAGATAAATAGTTTTATGGATATAAGATGAGCTCTCGCTAACGAGAGCTCTTTTATATTGCTTATAGGTTTTAGATTGATTATAACTTTTTTAAAGATTAATTAAGTAAAATTTATCTTGCAATTTTGTAAAAAGTATGTTAATATATATTGGTAAGCCGAAGTGATGGAATTGGCAGACGTACAGGACTCAAAATCCTGCGGTAGCAATACCGTGCGGGTTCGACCCCCGCCTTCGGCACCAAGCCTGTATTTTCCAACGTTTAAAGCTATTTTGTTAGATTATTGTTAGATTAATAAAATATATTCCATAAAAAAAGTAGAGGATTTCTCCCCTACTTTTCTTCTTTTTGAAGATTTTCTCTTCTCTCTTTTACAAGCTCTTCTACCTCTTCTAAGTCTTCAAGTGTTGCGTGGTTCCTTAAAAAGCATCTTGCCCCTGTTCTGTATCTAATGTAGCGTGTTCTTTCGGGATTTGCTTTTTCCCAGCGTCTTGAAGCGCTTACTTGAGCTTTACTTGTCTTTTTTTCTTGCATTTTCAAGCTCCTTTTTTAACAGTCTTATGTGGTAACTTTGGATTGCTGACGTAATTATTTGTATTGCAATAATTACGTATAATAAAGTGTCTTGCATTTTTTTCATGGACGTGATATAATAAATTCAATCCCCATATAGGGGGAGGGGCTTTTTTATTTGCCCCCGTTTTTAACAGTGGTTATTAGCTCAACAATTGCTTTTGCGAAGTTTATAATTGTTGTGGCTAATACCACTATTTTTATTATATCGTCCATTTCCTCACCTCCTGAATATATTATAACACTTTTGTTATATAATGTCAAGTACTTTTTTAAAATTTTTTCAATTTTTTAATATTTTTTTCTCAACGCAATAAAAAAAGAGGTGCATCACGCACCCCTCAATTACTCTATTTACTTCAAGCTATTTTGCACGTTATGAAGTTCGTTCACGGCGCTTTCAATAAGTATCTTTGCTTCTTTTTCATCAATCTTTGGATACCTCTTAACTAATTCATCATATACCCATTTATATTTTTCATCGCCTTTACCTTTACCTACGAATATCTCTTCAGCTGCTGTTACAAGCATATCTACTATCATCTTTGTAATCATCAAGTTGTTTTTATTCTTTGATTTTTTAATGTATGGTACTAATACACCTGTTATTATTGAGCCTAAAAAAGCTATCAACGCTAATATTATATTTACTACTATTTCCTTATCCATCAATATCGTCCCCTTTCAAATCTTCGTCAATTTCAATATCGCAATCGCTATCTGCATGCTTTATCTCTTTGCCCTTGATAAAAGCTAAGCCCCATAATTCAGCCGTCGTGAAGCCGAACCACGCAGCTATTAACGCATCTGACACATAAAAGCCTATATAGTTGATATATAGCACAGCTATGCAAAACAGCGCATTCATCGCGATAATCATTGCAACAATCCATTTACTAAATCTCATTTTACTTTTATTTCCTTAAGCGCATTATCCCAGCCGACAGTGTAGCCCAGCTTTTCCAATAGTTCGCGCGCTTGTACATAGTTATGACCGTCTATCAACTTGCCATCTACTGTAAACTTTTTACTATTAAAATCAAATTTTACTCTATCTTTATCCACAGCCTTACCCCCTTTATTTTGTAAATCACGCATCAGTCTCTCCCATGGAAATAGCTTTCCAGGACAGTTTGGCTTTTCCTTAGGCGCTACCTCATAGTGTCCGATGATATGCTCACGATCCACAACTATATCATGACCGTATATACTTTTAACCTCGTTGATGATATGCTTATGCAGCCACAGAGTTGCTTGGTACTGTTCCTCGCTTAAAGCTCCTTGTCCATCTCTATAGTATCCCTCATGCTCTATTGAGACTGTAAAGAGGTTTGCATTGACAGCCTTACCCCTGACTATAGAGTTCGTGCTATTTTTATAATAGTACTTGCCTTTATTGTAGATGGCCGTGCCATTGCACCAAGCGCCATTTCTTAAGTCCACTAATTGATATATATCGCCATTCCTAGCGACCACATAGTGCGCACTCGCCGCCGAATCCTTGTTACACAGCCAACTGACAGCGCCTAGTGCAGCGCCCTCAGTTATGTGGTTTACAATCATTATTGGTATTTCTCCACCGCGTCCATTGAAATGGTTGTGGCTCATTCTCTTAATTATTCTTCTTTCCATATAAGCACCTACTTCGTCATTGCTTGTTGTATTAAAAAGATTATAAGGCCTATCCAGCCGCCTATGACTAAGCCTGTAAAGTGCTTTACACTTTGAGCTATTTCGTCAACTTTTTGTGTGAGGTTACTTATCCTCTCATCAATGGTATATCTATAGTGTTCAAGTTCATCTAGCCTTGACGAGTGAGAATCAAGCCTTTTATCATGCTGTTCAAGCTTTTCGTCTACCCTGTCTCTGTATACTTCGCATTGTTTGTCGTCCATGTTGTCCACCTACTAATCAAAAAATATGCCTTGTTTCATCTTCTCTACTTCTGCTTCCACTTCTTTTCTAAATCTCTTTGGTACTTCGTCAATAGTTCTTAACTCATTAAACACTAAGTACGCATACACCTTAATTCTTGTTTTCGACATCTTCACCGTCTCCTTTCTACTTTGCTTCTTCATTTGGCGCAGGCTCATCACTCGCATCGTGTGTTTCCTGTAATTCTGCAATCGACATCATTATCACGTCAATTGACGCCTTGATCTCGTCTAGCCTGTCCGCGTTGTCCATCGTCATCTCAAGCGCTGCATCGCTTAATTCTTTCAAGTTCTCCGCCGATGGTATAAACTCCACCGCGCCCTTTACTTCTGCTTCTTTAAGTATTGTTATCATCTAATCACCCCTTATCTATAGCTATAACCGATAGCGTTTAAGTAACTATCGCCCGCGTCCTTGCCTCTTACTACCTCAACCTTTAATCCGAACGCCCACTTTGATGCAGTCTTTTTGTCATTTTTAAGAGTGTATATTTTTTCCATCATATCCGTAACCTCTTCCCATGTTGGATTGGCATCGTTCGCGTTGTTACATACATACGCCTTAAACGTTGATTTTTCATCAATCTTGCGTGATACTGATACAATCGCTTGACTAGCCTTTGCTGCCGTATCTTTCTTAAATACATAGCCGCAGCCGTTTATAGCCTTATTAAACGTTACTAGTTTAGACGACACACCATCATTTGCATCAGTCGCTTCTATTTTAATAGATATTTCTCCAGCTGGTATCTTTGCAAAATCAAGCTTGCTGAATGTATATGTTTGCTCCTTGCCTAGCTCTACGTCTTTTTTATAATCCAAAACCTTAGAGCCGAATAAAATCCTTACCGAGCACGCGTCGTTTTCTGCATCTGTAACTTTGTATTTAAAGCTAAATGGCTTATCTTGTTCACCGAATATAGCTTTTTCTAGCGTTATTTCAGGCGCACTGTTTACCCTTGCGAATGTGTAACGTCTATATGATGTCGCCTTGCTGTCAGTCGCACTTATCTCAATCTCATTACGTGCATTAAGTATAAGCGCATTAAATCTTGCCGCATCAATCTCGATCTCGTAGTTAGTATTTAATTTAATATTGTTAATAGTTTTGACTATAGAGCCGTTAAGCTTAGCTACAACATTTACAGTATCGCTATCTTTATCACTCACGCTTAGATTGATTTTAAATGGCGCTTTTTTGCCGCCTAAGTCTTCATCTCTACCCGATATTTCTGGTGCGCTATTATTTGTAACCGTGATAATATTTGACGTTTTGTAGCTACTTACCTTGCCATAACTATCGTACGCTCTAACTCTATATTGTACAGTATTTGAACCCACGACAATGGTATCTGATAGGCTTCTTGACGAACCTTTGTATATTTGACTAAAGCCTGCATTGTCAGTCTTTTTCTCTAGTATATAGCCCGACAAGTTACCGTCTGGATCACTAGCAGCGCCCCACATCACTGTTATAGTTTCGCCGCCCTTTACGCTTGATGGCACGCTAATCGATGATGATGCATTTGGTGCACTATTCTTTTGTGCTGCCGTCTCGCAGCCTTTCTCACAAGTCGATTGACAGCTGCGCTCACAGCCTGTTTGACAGTTATCTTCACATATATCTTGGCATCCCTGAAAAACATTCTCACATTTACTGCATTGAGCTGATTTCTCACATGAACTTTGACACCATTCACATGCTTGACAGCTATGTTCGCATCTGTCTAAGCAATTCGAAGCCTCGCACACGCTGCATCTGACCGCCATCGGCTTCACTTCTTCTCCAATCTCAAGCCCTAAATCTTTTATATCGTCCTCTTTTAGTGCCATTTCAATTCACCTTCCTTTTCTAACTTCATAATCTTATATGCCTTTTCTATACATTTACGCTCATACCAACAAATTACGTAGTCTTGAACGTGTAAATCCTTATTTTTAAAGTAGTTATTAATCGAGCAACCCCCATCGCATATCCTACGCTTGATACAGCTATCACAGTACTCTTTCTTAGAACAATAAACATTCATAGTATCAAAACTATTAGCAAGTTCATAACGCCTAGCATTATCAACACCGCTATATATTGAGCCTATCTTAAACTTGTCGCCAACCTCTGGATTTTCAACCATTTCTTGACAGCTATAAATATTTCCAGTAATGCCAATCGCTGCAAATCTGCTAGCGCCTAAACCGCAACGTCCACATGCAGGAAGGCCTTTACCATCTTCACGATAATCATCATCTTTAAGCTTAGCAATTCTCTTAATATCAGCCCTTGCCCTATCAAAGTGACTAAAACTCATAGGCTTACGTCCAGCCTTTAATTCAGCTATATAATAATCGCAAATCTTGTCAAGCTCTTTGTCAAGTTCCTCAAGCTCTTTATCGCTCCAATCACTAAAGCTGTTAGGTATAAAAAAGCTGTTAGTGTAGCCTTTTCTAACAGCGAACATGTAATTATTAAAAAGCTCCGTATGAGTTGGCGGGTCTATCGTCGCCCTGAAAGTCATATTAGGATGGTATTTAAGCACTAAATCAATAATAGGCTCTAAGCTCTCAAAACTACCCTTGCCGCTATGATAAGGTCTATTTATATCTTGCGTTGTTTTGTCGCCATCAATACTAAAGAGCATGCCGATATTGTTTTTATCGAAAAACTCCATTATCTCCTCAGTAAGCAGCGTGCCATTAGTAGTTAGGCTTAGCTCGAACTTATCGCCGTAGACGTCTCTAATCCATTCTGTAAGCGGCTTTATTATGTCTTTATACCTAAGCATAGGCTCGCCCCCGAAGAAGTTAATAGATGGCGTTACACCACTTTCTAGTGCGTTACGTGCCAAGAACTTAGCCGCATCTTGAGCTACTTCGTAAGTAATCTCTTTAGGCTGCTGACATACGAAGCAGTATTTGCATTTTAAATTACACTTTTGCGTTACATTTAAAAAAGCCGACGAGATAAGTGGCAATTTAATTTCTTCCGCCATTATCCCACCAGCCTTCTTTTATCTTCATCATAGTAGCCCCAAAACTCTTCATTTTCAGCTAGCTTCTCAAACGTTATCAGTCCAGTATTTTCATCTAGTCCGCCCATTCCGCCTTGCGTTCCTAGCATCATTATTTTTAAATCCAAGGCCTTTATGTCGTCCGCGTTCTTCTTTACAGTCTCATCACTCCTGCCAGTTCCAGCTAGATTGAGCAAATCCTGTTTAGTCGCCCATACCAAGCTATCATCAATCACGAACGTCACATTTCTAGCATCAGTAACCTTAACTAGTATGTCATTCGTGATACTTAGTAGCTTGTCAGTCTTTGCACTAAATAAATCAGCAGCATCACCGCAGGCAATTACACCATATAAAATTTCGCCACGGTTTGGATCATTTGCATAAATCCCAATCTCCTTGATATAAAAGCGCTCCTCAATGTTTTCATTGATAAGAGTGCTGCGCACCACCACAGTTCCGTCTTTCTTGTCGATAACCTCGTTTATAGGGAAGTACGCCCTCGGGTCTATAAGCGTCGTCATCTCCTTTACCTGTTCCCTACTGATAGGGTCTCCAGCGCCTATCCCTATCTTAGTAAACGTAAGCGTTTCGCCTGCTATTAAACTAGTCGATAAGTGGTCGCCTAAATTCGTTGTGTGCATTTCGTTAAAAAACATCCTCACCACATCCTTTCTATATTTTTGCATAAAAAAAGCACGACTAAGCGTGCTTGTAATAGTTATTTACTTGTTCTTATTTGCTTAGCTTATACAAAGCATATTGATTTAAAGATACACCCTCATTTTTTGCACTCTCAGCCAAAGACTTGTGAAGACTCTTAGGAAGTCTTACAATAAACTTTCCACTGTACTCATTATTTACAGGCACAGGAACTTTCTCGCCATCTCTTAGCCTTTCCTTAATACCTAATATTAAGCACTCTCTTAAATTATTATAAAGTTCATCAATAGTATCGCCAACAGTTTTAGCCTCATATATTTCTTCGATATATCCAGCATAATACTCTCCAGTATCATCTACAACCTTTTTAATTACATAGTTGTAAGGTAATTTTAAATAGTCCTCAAGTTTCATAAAATACCCCTCCTTATAAGTTTTAGGAGAAGATGGGAATTACTCCCCATCTATAATCTCCAAGAGGTCATCAACCAAATATCTTTTAACAGGATTTTTATTCATTATTAAATCAAATCTATGAGTTCTGCCATCTTTAAATTCCTTTAAAAAATGTTTATGAGAACCCTCTTGATTTCTAAACTTATAACCTAAATTGATAAGGATTTGCTCTATCTCTTCAGGTCTCATCCCATTAGGCTGATTTCTCAACTTTTTGATAAGCTTATCTTTCTTACTCATGAGTACCTCCTAAGTAAATGATACTATATAAGATACTATTTGTCAAGTACTTTTTATAAAATAAATGAAAAATTATGCTGTCTCTGTTGATTGATTTTTTAGACATGCAGTACAGCTTTGACCACTACTTTGACAGCTGCATTGAGCAGACCTCTCACATCTAGTCTGGCAAGTTGTACAAGGCTTAGGTGGTGGAGGCTTTATTTCTAAATTCTTCCATACAGTACTATCATTATATTTAGCCTCGCTTATTTCCTTGCCCATATACCTTATTTTTTTAAGATTTGCATTAACAATCATAAGCAACCCCTATAGTAAGAAATACAAAGTATCAGCCCTATTCTTTTCAGCGTCCGATAAAGCAGCGTAATCAGACCCACTAATCACTATACATCTTTTAAAGTCAGCTATATCAGTCGTCTTAACGTATCCCGATAAGTCCACATTCCCAGCTTCTATAGTGTCAATCTTATTTTTATACTCATTAGTAAAATCATTAGTAGATAAGCCTTTTCCTTCTACTTTGTCGACTTTTAACTCTATTGCTTTCTCATATTCTTCATAAAAACTATTAACCGCTTCTTCGATTACGTCTTGATTATGCTCCATAGCGCTTCCTAAATCAACAATGCCACCATTAAAGACTTTCACCTCTTCATCAAAAACAGACTTATCAAGCTTAGCCTCAAGCTTCTTTAAAATAGTACTCACACCCGATTGATTCTTCTCCAGCTCCGTCGCTATTTCTTTAAGCGTATCAAGCTCTTCAGGCGCTCCGTCAATCACTTCGCCTATCCTGTCATCAATCATCTTCTTTACGCCACTTCGTAAGTCTCCATCGTCCATCGTGATACAGTCCGCATCAGTTATTACGTCCACGTCAGTTTTAATTTCTACACCTTTTGCGTCCCTATCCACATGCTGCACCCTAATCTTTTTTAAATCACTCAATCATTTCACCCCTTATATATCCTATATCACTAGCCAAGTAGCCGTCCTCGCCCTTGGATACTAAATTACCATGTGCTTGTATTGGCCACGATTCTATCACAGTATTTATCAAGTAGCCCGCAACATATGCGTCCAGCTTGCTATTTATTTCCGTTGGCTCATATGGCTTGTACGTCATGTGCATATGCCTACGTCTTAATCCTGCTACGAATAAATCACTACTTATTTCTATAGTCGTAAACATCTCAATATTTGCAGGTATTATCTTCCTTAGCTCATTTAGTAAAGCATTGTAACCTACCTTTGTTTTCCCAAGACGTAATTTAATTTTCAGCGCATACTTATCATAAATAAGCTCCATCTCATAAGTGCCTTTACCTAAAAATAAATCTAAAAACTGTCTAAGCGTCCTATCCGTCCATATAACAGTAGAATTCCACTCAATATACACTTTTAATCTTCTATCCTCAAGACTCCCACTTGGTATAATCCCGAGCATCTCTTCCCAGCGCCTTATTCCTTCCTCGTCAGCTTCCAAGATTAAAGTATTTCTCAAAGTCCTGTAAAACTCATCCCACATCAGATTGAACTCAGGATTTTCCGCCTTAACCCTCGCATAAAATTCTCTCGCCTTTCCAATCACATCGTAATCCGTGTAATCTAAAAGCTCAACCCTTCTAGCAATTCTAACACTAATTTTAATCACCCCCAAAGCGTTCATTGTTTATATCAAAATAATAATCTGCATCTAAGCCATCTATCTTAGATCCAAAATATATAAGCTTCTTAGGCTTAATTATATCAACCATCTTCATTAATTCATCCTTAAATTTCATCTTGTCCCTAATACCAATACTACAAACAGCAGCCGTAGAATTCTTAGCATATATATCGCTTATGAAAATCTTACTAGACCACATAAGATTAGCTATAACCTTTACACCATTAACCTCAAATAGCTTTGCCAAGTACATAGATCTATATAGATTCCATAGCTGCATAGTAAAAGGCATATCCTCATACATAGAAAAGTCAGGAGCAATAACACAAGCATACTCTTTAAGCATAGAAATATATTTAGATGGACAGTTCCAAACCCTTTCAAATTGATAATCATCAATAAAAAAGTGAACCCCAGTTAAAGACCTATCGCCCTTAAAAGAATTCACCTCATTAAAACCTATCCACTTTTCAGGAATTTTACTCATAATAAAAGGAGCTAATCTTGGAATATCGAAAGCCCCTTTGTCAGTATAATGTAATTTGTCTAAATTATTAGTAAATCGTTTGTATGCCATAAGGAAAACCTACACATCAAGAGTTATAAGCTCGTCATATCTATCCTTGACAGACATACCATCGAGCAAAGGCTCATTAAGTATGTCAATCAAAGAACCAGTATAAATAAGCCTATCATTTTCACACAAATAATAATACTGCTCCATATTATAATCATAAACGATATTACTCTTTGCCCTCTCTGGTTTGCCTTCATTCTCCCTTAATTTCATTTCAATGTCATATGGTACAAAACTAAGAGTATAAACTTTATCAGCATAGATAAAAGAAGAAACATCTAAAGTACACAAATTGTTTTCTACCCAGTCATCAAAACTTTTAAAAACAAAACGATGCTTCATATAGTCAATTTTATCCTTGCAATTACAATTGAAGCTAAACACTTCATTAAGCTCAGCTAAAAAATTCATCATAGGTATGTCAAGATTATCAATATAATCGCAGCTGCCGTCTCCATATTCAATATATGGAACTTTGTAAACCCTGTCAGCTAAATACCTTTTATTGCCATAAATCATTATCCTTGCACTTCTTTTATAATCGTCATAAAAGTTAATAGACCTCATTCTGTCGTCATGTCCTACATAAGCATAAATTCTATCCTTAGTTCTTGTTTCATATGGAGCACATGCAGAAGTAGAAACAATATTTTTGATGACCTTTACCATATCTAAATTAAGTTTAATCTCCATTGTTAAAATCCCTCCATATATCAATAATTAATATACATCATTTCCTTATACGCATCAATCAATTTAAGCCCATCAAATATCCTTGCCTCTGCAAGCTCCTCAACATTCATAACATCGAAGAACTCAACATAGTCTCCGTCCATATTAAGCTTTCCACCTACTAAGTAACCAACTCCATCATCGCCAGCATAGTAAGTGTATGGTTCAAAATAATACTCATATCCTCTAAAATAAAGACCCAGTTCTTGACAATAAACTAACTCCTCGATTAAATCATCATAGTTATCAACCTTACCTGCCAGTTCCCAACCAGTATACCTTGTAGTATCTAGATATTCACTGGAATTATGTCTTTCTGATAAAGCCATATTTCAATCCTTCCTTTCTATATTTATTTAAAATATCAATTTCATTTTTTGATAAAACCCTTGCATCGTCAAACTTAACATAGCCCTTGTCATCATAATGAGCATCATGTGCGTGAGGTGTATCAATCCCTTTGTGAGCCTTACCTAACACATCAATTCTTATAGTTTGCTTACCTTCCTCATTATAAAATCCAACCTTCTTAAGCCTATTGTCACGATCTAGCAAAAAGTAAATTCTATTGTTACTTCTTGTCTCTAATGGAAGCTTAATAGCTATTGTTCTTTGCCTAATAAACTTAACATTATCTATCTGACCAACAGAATAATATTCAGTCCCATAAGTATAACTCTTTATACCACTTCTTGAACCTCTTCCACCCATATTATATCACCCTAGGAAAAACTAATCAAGCCCTACATACACCATCAGGCACTTTATCTAAAAAGCTTACCTCACCAATTACAGGCACTTCTTCCTCTTCAAACGTAAGCCTTATATTCTCATCATTAAAAGATACATACTCGCAATCGACAAAATACTTGTCATACTCAAGAAATTTACTTATTAAATTAGAGCTTCTTAAAACAAGAGGACGCTTGCCCCAGCCATCTCTTACTTCCTTGATATACTCACTGACTACCTTCTTAACTACTTCTAAAGTATTGTCCTTGCCATAACCAGCTTGAAACACCATCTTGACCTTGACATCAACCTTTTTAGGTGTAGCACCTACAACAGTGACAGTGTGGCCAATAGGCGCAATACCAACACCTTTTCCATGATTCTTAACAGGATCAAGAGCCGTCTGAACATCATCAATCAGTTTGGACGATGGAGTAAGGCCATCAGAACCCGTTATAACCACCTTAACAGTTCCCCCGCCTTGCCATATAGGAAAGACCTTAACAGCACCAACGCCATCAAGAGCCATAGTCCAGCGTTCATAGTCTTCAATATTTCCTCCGAAGTTCTTCTTTCTTACTTCCTTAAAATATCTTTCTCTAAACTCTTCTAGCGTTTCATCATCTTTAGCAGGCTTTAAGAGTTCCTTTATTCTTGCCACTTCATAATATCCAAACAAAGGACTTAAATTGCCACTTTGTAAATTATATTCACTGCCAGCCTGTTCAGAGATTAAATCAGCTTCATAAAAAGAACCTCTCTGTTCACACTCACTACTTACTATATACCTTAGCTTGTTTATGAAAAATATATCTCCTATTTTAACCTTATCCGAGAATTCCCCTCGAATTATCGCCTTAGTAGCCTTATACGCTTCAATACCTCTTTCTTTACCTAATCTCTTAAGATAATCAAAATTAGCCGTATCAGCAAAGGCGTTTGCGTATAGCTCATCAAGTTCAAAATATAAAGCTTCAAGTTCCATACAAGCAGGCATTAAAGCATCATATATAACAGAGCCTTCTCTCTTATCCATCTCATCCGATATCCTCGACATACATCTTTTAAGTATGTCCTCAGCATAATACTTAGGCAAGCCTAATCACCTCACTTACTTCAAATTCACCATATATACTATCAACTACAAAACTCAAACACAAATTATCCTTCTTGCTCATCTCATCAATATATAAAAAATTATGCACATCATTTATCCTATCATCATCAATTAGTGCATCCCTTATCCTATCAGTTAATATCATATAAGCCCATCTCTTTTCCTTTCCGAAAAGGTCTTTCTTTTTTAATCCATAATTACCATATATAACATACTCACCCTTTTCAGTATTAAGTTCCTTATATATAGCCTGTTTTAAGGCCTCAATCTCATCGCAATAGCCGCGTATTCTCTCCCTTTCAATATCCATCTTGTAAGTCTTACTAGGCTTTACCCTCTCAAGCTCAAGCCTATCTTCTAAGAGTTCATTAATTTCCTTATCAATCGTAGGTATCATTATATCCCCTCCTCATGAGTCATATCATAGATAATTCCACTCGTAACCTCTACATCACCATGTGGACACTTGCCAATGAGCTTACACTTATCAATTCTTCCCTTAAAGCTATATTCTTGTCCATTTTGTCCGACCTCGGCCGCTTGATAACAATAAAAATATCTCTGTCCACCTAAATCCTCTTCAAGAACAAAATCCTTTCCTATATCCTTAGTCGTAAAGACCCTGTACTTAGGAGTAACAACGAATGCACCCGATACCTCAAGATCTCCATCATATAGCTTAAAAGTAGGCGGGCTTGTCTTGATAAGCTTAGCAAATACCTTTCTTGCCATATTCTTCTCATCAATCACGCCGCCCGCAATCTTTTCAATTACCGTCTTTAAATTACTACTCATTACTTGCCCCCTAATGGCATTATATCCTTATTGTAAACCTTTACCGTCATCAAGTGTATGCCATCCTTTACCTTATGCGTTACACTTGAGACAAACATCATACTATTAACAGCAATATCGCCAATCGCACCAAGCACAACAGGAACGAGTGAGCCGCCTCTTACGTCCCAATCTCCGATAATATCCTTAATCTCAAGCGTACGCTCCTTTCTATTTAAAAGCTCTAATAATCTACTAGCCTTCGCGTCCATATCTTCACTCTTAGAGCTTTCAGCCATATACTGCCTTAAGCCCCACTCTTTTATATGATTCATATCTTCCTTGATGTGATACTTCATCTCTTTCTTCTCATCATCATTGTGAGATAATTTAATTCTGTTATAGCTATTCTCAATACTTGTCTTGTAACTAAAATTACACGAATTATCAAAAGTTATAGCCTTTTCTATCATCATAGAAGACGGCTTTTTCAAAGAGATCTTGCCATTATCATCAAAAAGAGTAAATATAACTCCATTGTGAGCTAAGGTCATGTCATAAGCATCTTTAAATATCGTAAAATACTCCTTATTTCTGTGTATAGCACCTTTAATTTTATATCCAGTATCTTCAATATCACCAGTAATCATACCTTGACGCGAGCATACCTCTTTTATGATATCGCTATAAGTCATATCCTCAAACTTAAGCGTATCCTTATTCTTAAAGTACCACATGCTGTCATAGCAAGTATTTTTTATTATCTGATTCTTATCCCTTGATTTAGACACTATATATCCAGTAAATATCATCTTGCCATCTTCATTATATACCTTGACATTGCCACCTTCTTGATAATCAATTACTTCATCCTTAACTAGTTCAAACTCAAGCGTAGACGGCTCAAAGCCCATTGACCTCTTAATAGTAAAGCTATCTTTAACTATAGGCTCATAAGTAACACCCCTTGATGTAATAATTATCCTATACACAAGAGCACCCCCTTTTTATATGTACAAAAAGAGGCACTAAGCCCCTTTTCTAATTTAATTCTAACGTCTTACCTGTATAATCACGGGTAACACTTGTAATTCTATTCTTATCCTTAATTCTCTTATAGTTTTTGATATTGCCACCACCTCTGCGAATTGCAACATTTATCGGCTCATTTTCACGAACCTTGACAGAAGCTTTAGGCTCTCTATCAGCAGTATTTACTTCAGATAAAGTCGTCTTCTCTCCATCACTCTTCGCAGTTAAAACCTTCGTTTTAAGTGGTATATACACCTTTAAAGTGATTGATGCCATAAGTCCAGGAGCATTTTCTACCGATTCTTCATAAGAGAAGTCCTCAACAGTTGCTTTCTTGATTATGGAGTTCTTAAGCCCTCTATCATGCCTGATAATGATAAAAGGAATGATCTTCTTTTCCTTCATCATCTTTTCAACGCCATGGGCAACTGTAAAAGGCTCAATATATTCACCAACTATAGGAGCGTAATCCCTAGGCAAGAAGAAATCAAACTTAAAAGTTGTTAAGCTAGGCTTATTTAAAACATTAAGCTCATCGCCATTTAGTAGGTCAATAGACTTGTTCTTGCCCTTGTAATTTACTTCTATATCCTCAGGAGTGATAGGCAATTTAAAGCTATCAATATAAAAATCATGTGCCCTCATTATGCCATCACACCTACCCTTTCAACCGCTTCATATAATCCATCTTCAATTGATTTAATTATAGAGTCCGTATCAGCCGTTTCATGAACATCACCAAAGGAGTTATCCACATGAACATCAATTTTATCCCACGATAAATTCTGTATAGCTCTTTGAAACATTACATCGCGTATAGCCTTTAAATCGTCAGAATTGACCTCTAAATCATCATCAAGCTTCTTATCTATGCTTCCAGCATGACCTGCCGCCTTACCCATACCCTTATCAATAGAACCTAAGTCCTTTTCATATGGAGGAATTTTTAAGTCCTTAAGCGGGTCAGCCTTTTCAGCCTCTTTTTGTCTAGCAATCTCAGCTTCTTTAAGCTTAATCTCATTTGATATACCTTGAGAGGCGCTATCAATACTCTTGCCACTATTGACAAGCATATCGCCCATGCCATCTCTAAGACCTTTTGCAAAGTCATCAAAGCCGTTAGCAAACTTTACTTCTCCAAGTTCACCAATGTTGACACCCGGTATTAAATTAAGCCCTTTAATAACTAGATTTATGCCCTTAATCAAAACATTAAGCATAAATTGAACCGCATGCAGTATCACTTGTATAATCCCTAGTATAGCACTAGCTACAACGCCGATAAAGCCACCTATAGCCATGCCCAAAGCACCAAAGATATTAAGCACAACAAGCTTAAACTTAAGCCACGCAAGCGTTAAACCACCTAAAGACTGTATCCATTTAAAAAGAAGCATAATAAGAGTAAGCACAGCTGTTATTATTAAGATTATAGGATTAGCATTACATGTAATATTAAAGGCCGTCATAGCCGTATTAACAGCCCACACAGCCAATTGATAAGCCATGAGCGCACCAACAGCAATCTCAATTACTCCACTAAATTCATTAAAAAACCCAAGTATAGGCCCGAATATATCAATCAATACTCCAAAAACCTCAGAAACTACATTTACAAAGCCAGATACAAGATTAATTAAAAACTCAATAGTCTTTTGCATATTCTCTGAATTTAAAAGCTCGTTCCACTTAATAAAAGCACCACTTAGTGAAGCCTGTATACTATTTTTAATTTTAGTCATAATATCGTGGAAGTTCATAGGCATATTCCTAAAAGCCTCATCAGTCTTTTCAGCACTATCAAGCATAGCACTTACAATTACGCTACTTGAAAGCTTACCCTCTTCAGCCAGCTTTCTTATCTGGCTTATATCAGAGTCCATGTACTTCGCAACCTTCTCTAAGATGATAGGCGTATTACTCATAACAGAGTTTAAGTCCTGACCACGAAGCACACCACTTGCCAAGGCTTGCGTTAAGTTATACATAACAGAGCGAATACCCTCTGCATCAGTTCCTGCAATCTTAAAGTTCTTGTTTAGCTGTTCAGCAAAGGTAATAAGGTCATCAGACGATTCAAAAGCGTTTCTTGCCTGCATACCAAGCTTACCAATGACATCAGCTGTCATCATAAACTCGCCCCTTGACTCGCTAGCACTCTTTCTTATCCTTGCCATAAGCTCTACGCCACTAAGCTCTGTTTCAGTCTTTTTAAAGCTATCAGCAACCATATTAAGCCTAGTAGATACATTTTGGAATTCATCAGCACCCTGTATAAAATTCTTTATACCTTGAAAAGATAAATAGCCAAGTGCAAGCTTCTTAGCAGCAGAAGCCGCCTTATGCATAAGTCCCTCACTATTAGCCACAGAGCTTGAGAGCCCCTCAATAGAGCTTCCAGCACTCTCACTGTTAACCTTAGCTTCAATCAGCGCTTCATCAAGACTGTGAACACCCTCAACTGCTTGTCTAAAAGCTTCATTTGCTTTATCTAAAGCTCCCTTATCAATCATGCCTTCAGAAGCCTTTTCGCAATTCTCCAATGATTTAATCATCGCGTCGACAGATGAAATAATATTTTTCAAAACAGGTGACATAGAATCAAATAATTTAATTTCAGTATTAATCATTTCTTACTAGCCTCCTTCATCTCTTTCCCATACTCTGCCATCATCGCCCAGTATAAAGCCTTCTCCTCAATGCTCATATTAATGACATCAGAGGGCTTCATATTACCCTTAGTCATAATAAACAGATGATAGCAAAGCATGGCATCATCATCTGTCCTAATTAGTTTTTTGCTTCATTTATTTTGTCATTGATATTTTCATCAAGAGAGTTAAACTCATTTACTTCAGTTGAAATCTTAGTAAATTCAGCTCCCGTAAACATCTCATTGATTAAATCTTCTTCATTCATCACGCTGTAGCTATCTTGAAGCTCAGCGCTCTTTAAATCAGGCTCAATTATAGATATTTTGATTAACTCCATATTATAAGCTTTAGTATCAAAAAACGGCTTCTTATTTCTAATAGAAACCGCCGCATCTTGACATCTTGCTAACTCCTTTGGACTTAGTAATTTTATAGTTATAGGCTCAGAGAATCTGTCAGAGACAAAGACCTCTTTTTTTCTCTCGCCTTCCTTAACATTTTCTTTTAAAAAGCTAGATAATTTACTCATTAATCTTCCATTCCTTTCAATACCTTAAATAACTCAGGAGCATCAATATCTTCACAAGTACCATCAATCTTTTCAGACAATACTTGATTATCAACATTTAAAAGAGCCATAGTTATATTGTTAAGCTTACAGTCCCTTAAAATCACAGTATGACGACCAGCAGAGCTATTAGGATCATCATTAGTTATTTGAAGGTCAAAGTAAGTCTCCTTACCAGTTTTGATATAGTCTAAAGCCAAAGCTCTAAATATATCAGTGTTGTAGTACATCTCAGCTTCCCAGCCAAGCTTAATACCACTAGTTAAATTACCTGCAACAGTAGTTCCAAGCCTTTGAAGCTCAATATTATTCTTTTCAGTCTTAGTCTCAAAACTCTTAAGTTGAAACAAAAGGTATCTTTTACCCTTAATAGTTGCATAAGCCGCTCCATGACGACCATCAATCGCTTCATAAGCAGGCATTATTCTTTGTTCAGCCATAATATCACCATTTCCAATAAAAAAGATGCGTCTTTACGCACCTTTAATAATTTTTTTTAATATAAACTCTTTATAATCCACTTTACTTATACTTCCATCAGCTAAGCCAAGCCCCAGCCCTATAAGATCATCATCACTAAGACTATGCTCAATATTGTTGATATCAAATAAATACACTAAGACCATCATAGCAATTCTTTTGTTGCCATCATAAAACGGATGGTTTTTAATTAAAGAGAAAGATAAATTTATAATTTTATCAATATCACTTGGATACAGTTCGTTTCCGTCAAAAGTTTGAAAGATACCCTCAAGACAAGATATCAAAATCTCATTGTCTCTAATGCCATTTAAGCCTTTATACCTTTCAATAAGCTTATCATGAAGCCTTATAACGTCATCATAAGAGAGAAATCTCATTTTGACAATTCCTCAAAAGCCCTGTCATATTTATCCATAAGTCTATCAGATACACTCTCAAGCTCATTTATACTTAAGTCAAGAGCCAAAGAGTTATTCCTTATCGACTGCTTAACAAACATATTAAAAGCCACGGAGATATTTAAACCTAGTTTATTTACTAAATCTTGAAACATCTCCTTATCTTTTTTATCCACAGATATTGTTAAATTAGTTTTTTCCATATCCTCACTTCCTTTATGCATATTATACACCTAATACACATAAATTGCAAGTTGATTACTTAACCCTAACTATCATATAAAGCTTCCTCATAACCATGATAGGCTTAACTAGATAATCAACCTCAACGCTATCCTTATCATGGCCAGCCTTAACCACTACATCACTAGGCTCAAAGTCTTCAATCGCTCCAAGCTTTTCTAAAGTCTTAGCGTGATTAGTAATATCAGCCCATAAGCTTATTCTGCCATCTTCGTTATTTTGAACCTTGCCAATATACATACTATTAAATATCTTCGCAATATCCATAGCTATTTGGTCAAGCACTCTAATCACTTGATTTTGTGCAAAGTCCTTATTCTTATCCTTAGATAGCTCAGTAAATGAGTTTATATCCTCAAGTACTCTTACATCGTCATTGTCCCTATGGAAGACAAACTCACCTTTGATTATAGCCTTCTCAAGATCTCTTTGAGCTAGCTTATCAATAAGAGTATATTCACCTAAGTATAAGCTATTATCAAGGCCTTTATTAACATCACAGCCAGCTGATGCACCTAATACGTAGTACACAAAGCCAGCCACATCTTCCTTAGCCTTACTTGTAACGTTGATAACGCCTTCGTAATTAGCAGCCTTATTATATAACACTACTTGGCACTTCTTGCCGACTTCATCTCTCATTCTCTTAGCAAAGCTTACAAATAAGCTCTTTATGCTATCATCATCACCAGCGTAACCGATAGTGTTGAAGTAGTAACTTTCTATAGTCTTTAAATACTCGCTATAATCATCAGCCTTAACTTCCTTATCAGTTCCACCAACTAAAGCCTTTAACTCTCCACCTAATTCAGTGTAATTAGCTTCGCCCGATACATCTACATAGTCATTAGATAAAATCTTATCAGTCTTCTTATATTTTTCACTTAAGACCTTTCTACCGTAGAAGTATACTTCAAAAACAATATTGTCCTTATTATCAATATCTTCTTTAAAAGTTACTTCTATCTTATTTCCACCAAGACCTGCATACTTCGCAGTTATATTTAGGCCATTTACGGTAACTTTAGCCTTTTCACCCTTGCCATTAAGTCTATATAGATAAAGCGTCTTTGCATTCAATAATACCTCTCTTACTGGTCTTAAAAGTTCATCATCAAAACTTAGTCCTAATAGCTTCAAGCTATCCTTTTGTAATTCTTCCTTTGATAATGTAATTAACTCATCTCCCCAGCTTAAAGGCATAGTAAAAGTCGCATAACCTCTATCACCAAATATATTCGATGGCCTTCTTACAGATACAAAATTTATATAAGTACCAGGCAAAACCTTATTTTGTACTAAAAAATTTCCTCCGCCTAACATCTACTTAACCCCCTTCTTAATAAAATCATTATAAAGCTTCTCAACCTCTTTCAAAGTATAAAGCCCATCATCATCAAGTACTACATCTAAAACATCGACATTATAATCAAGCATAATTGCCCTTTTTATGTCCGCCTTAGTATGTCTTACTTCTACATCTTTTTCTTTCTTCACTCTTTAACACTTCCTTCACTATGAAGTTTTTGCATGTAATATTTATCAGATATCTTAATGTAATTTACCTGAAAATTACAACTCATATTTATAGTTACGCCTAAGTCATCATAGTTAGTCTCGCTACTTACGTCTGATGCATATAAAGTACCTGTTTCAGTCTCAATACTTTCTAATGCACTCATAAGCCTTAGCTTCACATCTTGAATATGTGCTAGGCCCTTGTCCTTTACTTCCTTTTTATCAGGAATATATGTCGCACTAATTACAAAATTAGCCTGAAATCTATTAGCAATCAGCCTTTTAAAAGTGCTGTCTATGATCCTTATAAATATACAAGGAGTCTCTAAGCCATTCATGACATTCTTTTCATAAAACTTAATATCTCCAAAATCATTTTTTAAACTCTTGATAGCATTTTTAACTATCTTATCATCAATACCATAGCTCACTTCATAAGACCCCCAACATATCTATCGACAGTTTTTTTAATGTATTTATCAAGCTCTTTCTTTGCCCTTTCTTCAGCAATCTTAAGCATAAATACACCATCTACCCAGCCGATAGTTATACCATTTCCATCAACTATTCTATGACCCTTTTCAACAAAGCGTGCATAAGTAGTGTTATTATATATTTCACAGACATAAGAGCCATCCGCATCTTGTCTAAAACTAGAAAAAAAGCTTCTTCTCAATAAGCCAGTATCTGATGGAGATAAATTTACAGCCTTTTTAATAACTCTTGCAGCAATATCATATAAGACCTTACTCATAAGCTCGTCTATAGTCTTGTCACTCGCTTTAAGTTTATTTTCTAAATCCTTAAGGCCTTTTAAGTCGATATTTATAGCCATCTATCCACCTCTTTCACGCTATACTCGCGATGTGAAGAGTATGCCTTTACTTTACTCACTATTAGGAAGTAATCAACTTCATTTTGTGTAACCTTAATCAATGAGCCCTCTTTTAATACCACCTCATATGGAGTAAATAAAGTGCTTTCAACATCACTTCTAGCGTTTTTATCATCAAGCACATATTTATTGCTATTAAAGCTTAATCTGCATTTAAACCTAGATACTTCAGCGTAGACATCTCTAGTATAGCCTTCATCGTCAAGCCTTTCTTCCTTGGCAAATAAAGAGCCTGATGCACCCATCAAGCTCTCAGAACTGCCTTTAATGCGTTTAAAGATGTCTACCATACCATTCTCCTATATCTAGTAAGATAAGCCCTATATCCGTCCATTAAAGAGCCTATAAGAGCCTTGGCATTTAAGATTTTATCGCTAGATTGATTATCTTTATAAGTAACAGATACATCACCCTCAGTTATAGATGCAACAGCAGCAGCTATTTCTTTTTCATTATCTGAACCATTAACATAGTTCTTAACTACATATAGCTCAAGATAGCTAGCCATAATCATATTTACATAAGTAAACTTAAGACCTAAAGGCATTTTCTCGATGTTGCAATAGTTTAGGATAAACTCTCTCACACTTAAAGCATGAAGAGTAAGCATCTCTACATCTACACCCTCATATCCATAGCCATTAAGTTTTTTATGAGCCATCAAGACAGCATCTTTGATATACCTCGTCTCATCATCAATCAAATACTCTTTAATAGTCTCTAATATAAGCTCTTCATTCATACCTAACACCTACTTTTTATTATTAGCTCTTCCTCTTCCTGTCGTCTTCTTTTCTTCAGCAACTTCAACTTCTTTTGCTTCTTTATCAGCTTCAGCAACTTCAACTTCTTCAAGTTCTTCAATCACTTCAACGTAGCCTTCTTCTTTTAGCTTAGCTATTTTTACCTCATCATCAGTGATTCTGACTAAATTACCCTTTTCTAACTTCATACTAAGCACCTACGCATACGAAGATAATCTTCTTATCTGCTTCCTTAATCCATAGATCATGATACTTTCTAAAGTCAATCTTCCACGCATCAGCCTTTTGGTTAGTATCTGGTTCAAATACTCTTAGCTTATCAGTCTTAGATATAGCTATAGGCACTCTTTGAGGAGTGATTATCCAGTTGATATCCTTTGCATCAGCTGCGGCCTTTAATCCGCCCGCTTCTTGTCCCGATGTAGTACCATCTAATATCTCATACTTAGTCTTAAGTCTTGAAGATGGAGCAATTCTTATTACAGATTCATCAAGAGATTTAACCTTAAAGTTCATTCCCCCTTGCTTAAAGTCCGAAACATTGATTGATTTACCAATCTTTGGATCATCTTCAATTAATGCTCTTATCTTAGTAGACATAGTTAATATAAGCGGAACATCATCACCAACTATATCTTGAACCGCTCTTATATGCTCTCTAATCTTAGTTAAAGCATTGTCAGCAGTAAGTGCTATAGCCTCAGATTGGCCTGCCTTAATTGCGATATCAGCAATAGTTGAATATCTATAAGCATCAATCTCAGGTATTACATGCTCAGTTTGGAATACCTTGATAAGATTTGCACTAGTAGCTACAAAACCAGATTCATCAACATCCATTCTGTCAATTTGGAAAGTTCTACCTCTGTCTTGTGTCATCTTGTAAGTGTTGTACTTAACAGTTATACCACCTTGAACAAAGCCATTGTCCCTGTCATAGTCAGCAAGTCCAGCAGTAGTCATAGTAGGTATCTTAAGCTCGTCCCCACCATTATAAATTACTTGACCAGCATTAGCCTCCATCCAGCCTGACGTAGCTCCAATTACAACAGCTTGATCAAGCTTCTTTTGCATAAGTTTTGAATACTCAATTGTGTTAATTGTCATTTAATAGACCCCCTTAATTATTAAAAATATCATCAATTTGGCTAGCCATCTTTGATTTAGCATCGCCAGTACTTGTTTCAGGCTTATGTGGCATCATTGCGCCACTTTTGCCATCGTCTTCATTAGCTGACTCAGTCTTTTCAAAAAGATAATCACTACTCTTCTTTAGCTCCTCTATAGCCTCGTCAAGACCATCAATCTTATCATCATTAAACTTAAGCTTGTCAAGATCGATAAGCTTTTTTGCAATGTCAGAAGATTTAAAACCAGCACCCTTTAACGCCTTCTCAAGCCTTACATCATTTTTATACTTAGTAAAGCCATTTTCAGCCTCTTTAAGCTTGTCCTTTTGCTCTTTGATGGATTCATTAGCACCCTTTAACTCTTCCTCTAAAGCCTTCTTAGCCTTTTCAAGCTCAGAGAAGCTCTTTTCCTTTTCCTTTAGCTCCTCATTCTCCGACTTCAATTGATTAATGTTCCTACCATACTCAGCCATCACCTTTTCAATAGCCTCATCAGATAGCCCCAGTCCTTTTAAAAATTCTCTCGTCATTTCTAACACCCCTTTACATATTTACGAGTTTTGTCTCGAATTTATATTTAAAAAGCAGCCATCGACAATACATCAATAACTGCTTGATAAAACTTATTTAATTTTATATTACCAAGGCAATATAGCTCCAAAATCCTTTATAAATTCCTTAGCCTTAGCCATCATAGAATTCTCGCTTAAAAACTCAATCCCCTTACTTGTTATAGTGATATTCTTATAATCCCTTATAAATTCATGAGATTCATCACTTCCAAGTCTTGGGACACTTATTATTTCTAGGCCATCAATGTAAGCATCCTTATAGATGTTTTTATATATATTCTTTACATATTCATCATTAAGCCTTACCTTATACTTAGAAAGATTAAGAACCTCTTCATTAGGTGTAATCCCCTTCTTCATACATTCATAAAGATATTTTAATATATAATAAACAACTACAAAATAATCATTACTTGCCATAATACCCCCCCCCCCTTTTTTAATCTATACTATTTTTGAGCAATAAAAAAGACACACCACTGTGCCTTAATACTATTGACCATGATCATACGCAGAATAATTAAAATCAAACCCAAACACATGAAATATAGTGTCCTCTTTCATTCCAATCATTCTGTAATCACCCCTTTTAAACCTTACAACCAATAACTTGTCGTCCCTTGCCAAGTCAAAACTATTTGGATTAAAATTTAGTTCTTTATAAGATATGGTTTCAAATCCATTTTTCTTATCTAAATTCATGCTCTCAAGCCAAGACCTATTTTGAAAGACATCCATTATATAAAATAAAGCTCCATAAGCCTTAGCCTTATCACGAGCCTTATTAAAATAATTTATATTGTATTTTTTATTAGTAGTTATGTGTTTAAAAGAAAATACTGGATAATCGATATCTTTTTTGATAGATACCTTATTGTTATCCTCCTCTTTAGATATTTTAAACTGTAACATAGTTTTCCTTAAAGTAGTCTTTTATAAGTTCAATATCAATTACATTATTTATCATAGTAGATTTCCATGGAGTTTCCTCGTGCGTCATTTGTCTTAAACCCCACGCAGAATACTTTCCAAAAACTTTATATACATCCTCCAAAAGCGAAGAAGTATCACTATCTATCTTAACAGTATCATACTTATCAATGCCCTTAGAGCCATATTCCTTAAAATATCTATATATGCTCTCAATCACAGGGCCATGTCTCCAAGCGACAATATCTTCATCAAAAAGCTTTTTGTCATATGCTGCCAAATAACAACCTTGGGCATAGTATAATAATTTTTGTAACTTCAAATTAGAGATTAAGTCAGTATCTTCGTTTTCATAATTAGATAAATAATCATTATATTGTAAAAACCAATTAGCAATGTCCATAGCCTTATACATATCAACCCCTCCTTTGAACAAATTATATCACATTATATTAAACTATGCAAGAATATATGAACGATTTAATAAAAAATTAATTTTCTATATATCCCCCTTAAAAATCTATACTATCACAAGTAAACGTCCACTTATTATCCTCTATCTCAATAGGCACTATATTATTTAAATATAGCCTTTTGTATATGCCATCTTCTCTCAAGTAATCACATACCACCTCATAGCTACTATTTAAATCAAACTTACAAAGCAGATTGTCACATATTACAAGCTTATAAAAAGACTTCTTTATCTTGCATTTATTCATGCCCATAACATCAAGTTCAGTATTCTCCTCATAGCACTCAATCTTTACATCAGTATCAGCCTTTAAACATCTTCTGCCATTTGTAAGAGAATATAACTTGCCATTTATAGTATCAATAGTACTAGTTAGTATCTTCACTTCTTCACCCCCTCTAGTTTTAGGCAATAAAAAAGACACATCACTGTGCCTTAGTTTAATATATATTTTTTATGTTCATCATTACATGTCTCAACCGTTTTAAGCGTGTAACCGCGAGGGTTTGTAATGTATAGTTCTACTTTATTTTTACTTATATTATTTATCAATTTCTTTTCATTCATATTCTTTACAAGTTCTTCTCTTTGTTTTACAATAGATTTCATTTTATCATCTTTTTCTTCTAATTGTTCTTTCATAATAATCCTTCCCCTGTTAGTAATTTTTTAAGCTTAATGTATATTATTAAAATGTATATCAGTATCTCTTATCTTTAAATTGTCTCTCTTATGTTTAAATTATCTCTAGCTAATACTTTTCTTACATCTTCCTCAAAGCGTTCTAAATTATCAGTCTTTTGTTTGCCTCTTAAATATTTGTTCTTATTTCTTGAAATCCCTAGATAAACCACATAATCTTTCCTCTTATTTGCAGCCTGAGATGGAACTATAGTATATCTTCCATCTTCAAGTTCAACTACAACATCGCCTTTGTTATAATAACCCAATAATTTTTTAAATTTCAACAATTTTTTCACCACCAAAATCATCAATCATTTCATATACTTTTATATTCATTTTCTTTAGTCTGTCAATAGTTTCAATGTTTACCATTTCACTTAAATCGTCACCATACTTATTAACAAAGCAAATTTCTTTAATAGCATCTGTTCGTATCTCTCCATGATATTGTAATTCAAAATAATCACTGTCCATATTTAATAATAAATCATTAAGAGATATATCTTTGTTTTCCTTAAACACATTAGAAGTTCTTTTTAGCCACGTGTTACGTATCCCATTAGCACGAGCGTTCTCAGCATTACCTGCCACAATTATCTTTCCAGATGCAGGCTCTAAACTATCTTCAATCGTATATGTTACCATGTTTTTTAATTTATTTTTATCAAAATGTATTATGCAATTTCCATACTGACTAGCAAGTGATGTTCTGTCATCTTCAATAAAATCTTTCAGTCCAAGATATCCATACTTTTCTCTATCTATACCGTCAATTTTAAGCCCGAAATTACCAAACAATTGTTCGCTAGCTTCTTTTCTAGCTTCCAAATCAAGCAATCCGCCACTTGTATTCGTCTCAAATTGATTTTTAAATCTTCCATCGTCTAAGATTTTATCAAGTATATCTGCCCTAACTCTCATTGAATATTCATTTTCATTTATAATTTTTTGAATATTGTCTCCTATGCAATTTATCTCTTCTTCAGATAGCTGTTTCTTAACAACCTCATCTTCCCAAGCTTGACTGTATGCTTCAAATTTTTTAAGAGTATCAGGCAAATCTTCTATTATTATTTCTTTTTCTTCACTTATATTATACCCCATATCATCAACTTTATCAACATATTTCTTTTTCCACTCATCATAGCTCATATACTCAGTCTTTACGCTTTTGCCATTTTCATCTCTCATCATTCTTTCCTCAGGCATATCTTCATCACCAAAGTATACAACTGTTGTGCATCTGCAATTAGGGTGGAAAGGCGGCATATTCACACCAACCTTAGCATCTTTTATCTTATAATGCTTTGTATCTTGATCTCCACATATTTCACATGTTCTTCTATCAAGCGTTGCAAGTATCATATATTCTTCAGCCGTAGTGTTTTGATAAGCATCCATTACAGCCTTATTGCTAAAAAAGCTATCTTCAGTATTTAAAAGTCTTAAGCACTTCTTGTAGCTTACGTCCATCTTTCTTGACATTCGCCTTGCTGCTTCTTTAAGGTTTGCCCCTCTCGTAGCTGATACAGTGAATTCTTTGTATAGCTCATCTACTAAAGTTTTTTGATCATTCCATATCCTATCAGAAAAAGTCCTGCCGTCAGACGTCCAAGGCTTTTTAGCCATCCAGTCAAAGTATTCTCTTGTAACCCTCTTAGTGAATGAGAAGTCGTCCATAGTTTTGTATAGTAAGTAAGAAGTGCTGTAGTAGTTATGCTCATAAGTCTTGAATAAATTCTCAAAGATAAGGCTTTCATTCTCTTTTGCCATGCTCTCTACGTTTTTTACCATCTCACGCCTTATAGCTTCAGCATAGCTAAGATTTTCGTAGTTAGCCATAGTCTCTTCTTCAAGCTTTAATTCCTTTGCCCTTGATAGTAGCTCTTCCTTAGGTATCTTTCTTTTTAAAGCCTTAGAATCAAGCTTTAAATCATCTGAAATCCTAGTTACATACTTTGCTATATCATCTTCTATAAGCTGAAAAGCTCTCTTATACCCTCTTTTTATCCTTATCTGAGTTATCTTTGACCTTCTTATGTCTCCTTTAAGAAGCCTCTCAAGCCTTTCACTTAAGTAATTACTCTTCTTCATCTACATAGTCGCCCATCTCTATACTATCTTCATCATCTATAGCCTTTATCTCCTCATCAACATCATCAACGAATGGATGATGACTTAGTAGAGTCTTCTTAGATAGTAGCCCCTCACTTTGAATGATCATATTTATAGTCGCCTCATCATTTACCATTAAATTACGTTTAAATTCAGTCATAGTTAATAGCTTATCGTCCTTGATATTCTTAATTAACTTTAAGAACCTTTCTAAGTGTTCAAGGCTTGCTGTAAATTCAAGCGCCGTTTGGTTCGCATCAAGCTCCATATCTGAGTACATAGACTTGATATTTAATTCATTAGGAGCGTTACTTGTCTTGTCCTTTTTCATGTCAAATCCCATCGCATTTTCAATAAGCTTTTCCTTAAGTAAATCTAGTATAAGTCTATAGTTTTCACTATTAACATTAACTTCAAGAGTATTTACATCACCATCAGCACCATCAACACCAGTAGATACCTTAACAGCTCCATACTGTGCTAGCTTTTGCCTAAACTCTCCTAAATCTTGTCCATCATAATTCTTTAATATCATGATAGTATTTCTAGGATCTTCAAGCATATTGTCATAGTAATTAGAAAGTATTGCATTAATCGCATCCTGTAAGCTCTTTACTCTTTTAAGTAATGGCATCTCGCTTGAATTGCTTTTAAAATAAATAAAAGGAATCTCTTCAAAGCTGTATCTTAACCCGTCCTTTTCAAGATATCCCTCTTCTTTTATCTCTGTATAATCTTTATCTCTTAGATATATCCTAACATCATCTTTAGTATATAAAGCCACCTTGTCAATCATCTTAATATTTCCGTCTTTATACTCTTCAGTTTGATAGACCCTAATTATCGCATCAAGGCTTTCGTGATTTCTATCTTGCCATATAGGTATGATCTCCGTTGAATCCATCTTAGTCATAGATAAGTCCCCGTTGTCATTTGCTACATATAGCCACGATATACCACATAAATAACTTTCAAGAGCTATCTTATTAAGCGTCCTCAGGAATCTATTGTCGTATAAATCCTGTACTAGTTCTTGATATTTCTCATCATCGCACTTTATAGATGGCAGTTGACTAAATAAGTAATTCACCTTTTGGTCAACAGCCTTTTTATATTGATTGTCAATAATTCTTGCATTAGGAAGATTCTCAATTGACTGCATCTTTCCTTCTTTACCAATAGTCCATCTCTTTTTAAGAAGTATATCTTGTTCGTAGTTGTAATATCTTATAGATTCAAGCATTTCTTCCTTTTTAAGCTGAAATTCAGCAATCTTTGCATCTATATACTTAACTAGCTCTTCTTTCTTAAGCTTCGTTATATCCACATCTATTCACCCCCATTAATTAAAACTAAACTTACTTTGCCTCATATCTAAAGTTAATGCATAGCGTGCAGAGTCGATTAAGTGATTGTCCTTATCCACTAAGCGATTAAGCACATTGCCGTCCTTGTCCGTATCGTAGTCAATATTCTCAAACTCCATAGCAGCGTTAGGACATCTCTTAGGATCTATAATGATGGCATCTAAATCATCAAGCCATTTTTCACCATATTCAACGCTTCCTTGTCCTTTTTTAGCTCCATCGCACTTTAGACCATAGCCCCTCATCTCTTCAATAGACTTAGGCTCCGCACTATCACAGATAATCCTCGTATCAGTCCAACCTCTTCTCTTTATCTCTTCAGCCGCTTCTCGATTGCTCATCTTGACCCTGTATATCTCATCAAAAATATATATCCTTCTTCTCGTCTTGTCGTAGTGAAGTCTTACGCAAGCTAATGGATCAGTAGCATAGCCCCAGTCAAGACCCATTCTTATGTTATCAAAGTTTCTAATATCAGCATCTGTCAGTTCTTTAAACTCTAAATTATCAAATGGCACTACACCTGAACCGATAGGCTCTCCTAGATATTCATGTCTATACTTAAGCGGCTTCACCTTTTTTATATGCTCTGCCTCATCTATAAAAGCCTTGGATATGTATGGATTGTCTAAGTAGCTTGATTTGTGAATATATAAGTTCTTTGGAAGTAGAACGCTTTCAAACCTCTTATTAACCCATGACTGACGTCTCTTTGGTGGATTATATGAGTAGATAATCTTGTACTTTAAATCGTCCATAAGCTCAGCTCTTAAGATTGACTGCTCAATAGATGAAACCTCTTCTTCAGTCTTAAACTCTGCCAGCTCCTCTATCCACAAAGTTGTTATAGGGTACTTACTAACCTTGATAGACTTTATCTTTTCAGGGTTATCTGCACCAGTGAAGATGATGGTATTGCCCCTTGGCGTATATGTTATCTTTAAAGGGCTTTGATTAAACTTAAAATACCTATCAAGCCTAAGCATAGATATAGCCTCTTTTAATTGCTCATAGCAGCTCTTGTCAAGCGTCTTACCAACCTTTCTAACACATAGTATAGTTATAGGGTACTTGATAAGCTCTAGTATTAGCTCTATGGCAACTGTAGTAGACTTGCCACTACCACGTCCACCTTTTAATACGTAGTAAGTGTATTTGCCTTCTTTAATAGCCTTGTGTACCTCTCTAAACTTTGGAGCTATAATATCTTTTAAGCTAATGGATATATCACTCATCTATATCGTCCTTAATGATGACAGTTTCAGCTTCTATCTCTACTCTATCGCTCGGCTTATAACCAGTTCTATCTAGTATATCTTGTGCAGCTTGGCATCTTACGTAGTCACTTGGTGAATCTAGTAGTTCAAGCATAGTTCTCATAGCTGGTCTTGTAAGCTCGCTTAAGAAATTGTTCTGCTCTTCTCTTAGCTTTTCCTTGAAATCTTCTCTTTTTTTCCACTTTGAAAGCGTTCCTGGTGTCGTGGAAACTTCTTTTGCTATTTCAGCTTGAGTTAAATTCGTTACAACCATCAGCTTTACTGCTTTTAGCATTTTACTTGTCACACCTATCACACCTTTCATAAATTGTTATTTATTTCCTTTGAATCTCTCATTTACTCTTAAAATTATGTACCAGCCCCAAGGCACACCCAAAACCTTGAGGCTTAACTCAAAGGAGGATTTTATGCAAAGAAAAAGACGCCCATATCTCGAGCGCCCCTCTTCGTCTAGGAGAAAAAGCAATCTTTAATTACTTTTTCAGAAAAGCTACAGAGAATGATAAAAACTGTAACCTTTCCTAATATCATAATACCATAAAACCAACTGACATTTACTGACATCTTTTAATATTTTCGCAATTATTTACAATTTCAGATAAATTAGCCAGCGCTCTTCCATGCAATCTATAAACATGGCGCTCGTCATATTTTAAATCTTTTGCCACCGTTCTCCAGCTGCGGCACTCAAAATATCTTAGATTAATTAATAGCTGTTCATCTTCGTCTAACATATCTACGTAGTTAGTCCATATATCAAGTAGCTTACATAATTCAGATAAGCTCTTACACATCTTCTTATTAATCTTATCGATCTGGTCTAGTATCTTATCGATATTTTCGTATATGTTGCAGCCGTCACATTTTGGCATATCATCTATTACAGGACTTTTAATGCCTGTCTTTTTTGCGTCAAGATAATCAATCTGCCTTTGCTTGCTTTCTATATCTGCCTTAATCGCTCTAATCTTCATCAGCTCGTCTTTAACGTTAATCTCACTCATCTTTTAAGTTCTCCACTTTTGTTTTTTCCTTTTGTTCCTCTCTTGCCGCATTTTTAAATATTAGATAATCTCTCTTGCCTATTGTTATATCAACTATATCAGCCTTGTTAATCGTTTTAAGGTCTTCACTGTCCGCGAATGTAATAAATTGCACCTTAGGATTTTGTATGTCTTTCATAATCGTTTCAATAGTTTCAACGCTTAGCTTTTTAACGTATTTTTTTGATTTAATCCAAAACGCAACTTCAACAGCATTAGTCTTTGCCTTGTCAATTATTTTAACTAATTCTAAGTCCATGTCTACCCCCTAGCCCTCTATGTCACATTTTTCTAAATTATCAATCGCTAAATTAAAACACTCCGCAGGATCTAGATTAAGCTGCGCCGATAATATAATTAGTGGTATAAATACTGCACCAAGCGCATATTTAAGCCTTCTATAGTTTTCATTTACTTCTTTCTTGCTACATATTTCGCCCTCCGATAATAAATTATATCTTTCAGACCAGTACATATTATCCATGTGTACTTGCAGCTCTATCGCTTTCTTAACAATCAATTCAAGTTGTGTTTGTGCATATTCTTCTTCAACTATGCCGCACTCTTTGGCAAATTCTATTATTTTTTTTATCGATTTATTAAAACTCATACCTAATTCTCCTCAACTGGTATTTGCTTAAATTCTTCTAGATCTGTATTAAATTTCTCTTTAATCTCGTCAATCTCTTTTTGCGTGAATTGTGTTTTATAATTTTCAGTTTCAGATTCATCTAATAGTCTAAAAAACTTTTCTTCTACTTGAAAATTCAAGTAATTGTCGGTGCCTTCATAAAATTCAAGCTCTTTCTTTCTTAAATAATATTTCTTCTCTTCTTCTCTTTCTTCGATTGGCGTTGATGTATAATCTACACAAAGTTTAAATAGGTCTTTATCATTGTGATAAAAATATTTAAAACCATAAATATTTTCTTTGTCAATTACTGCCAAATGTGTATATTCTTTTCTTACAATCATGCTATGCTCTGTTTCTTTTACGTTATATCCTAACTCATTTAACTTTTTAATAAATTCATTTGTTTTCATTATTTCACCTCAATCATTTCTAAGTTCCCTACATCTTCAGGGTATTGTTCTGCAATCTGTAGTATTTCCTCGTTTGTAAATTTTGTTTTGCTCCACGGCGTTTCGTCCTTGCTGCTAATGTAGAACCTACCATTGTAGTTTAAGTAGCCTTTAACTAGTCCGTGACTTTTTAAATAGTATTTTTTCATATAGCACCTACCATATATGTTCTGAGTAGCCTCTATTGTTAAGCCACTTTTTCGATTCTTTTTGCATTTTCTTTGGTAAATCTGTCTTGTTGCAAATCATTTTATGCAATGTTATTTCTGCTACATTATCTCTCATCTTTAAGCCTTGCTGTTCTTGTACGAATTTTTGCAGCTCTTTATAGTCCTTTGTCATTAAAACTTTTTTTAATTCTGTATTATATTCTTTAATATTTGTTATCTTCATAGCCTATAGCACCTTAACTCTTAAATATCCAGCTCTCTTAGTAACCTTTGGATAATCGCTCATAAGTTTTACACAAAGCTCTGCATCTTTCTTTTCAATTGCCTTTGTATCGATTGATACTGATTGAGTAGGCGCTATGACACTTAGCTCAGCATACTCGTCTTTGTAATTGTCCTTGCCTAGCTTTTTAAGCTCTTCTAGCATTTCCGCCTTAATCTCTTTTTCTTCAACTTCTAATCTGTCTTTTAATTCTTTTATTTCTTTTAATCTTTCAGTATTAAACATTCTTTTTTACCTCCTACTTGTTTTCTTCCAGTATTTTAAATGTTCTCGCTGCTTCGCATAACTCAATCCAATCAAATACTACTTTGCTTCCGTCTTTAAATTCTATAATAGGCTCATAGCTATTAGTCACGCTTATTTTATCGATAGGCATATTAGAGTCATCTTCTGTGATATCTCCAACCTTTACTCTTAGTATTAGGGTGTCTTTATTTAATAATTTCATTCTTTTCTCCTCCTAAATATTTATCACTTAATATTTTTGCAATTCTTGTTATTTCTTTTGTATTTTTCTCGTTAAGATTTTCATTTATTAAGCTTTCTACATATAAATTAACTAAAAATATTTCCCACTCGCGTTCATCTTGCTCAGTGGCGTTTGGATTTTTGTGTACGTGCATTCTTTTCTCCTCCTAACTTATAGCGTTTAATCGTCTATTAAATTCTTTATTTTTCTCTATGTTTATCACATATTTCCCTGCTCTTTGATTTATCCTGCCTGCCAAGCTCTCATCAAGCCTTGCTATCTCCGATAAGTCCATCTCACTTGATATTATCGTCTTCTTGCCGTTTGTATATCTGTCATCGATAATCTCCCATATAATCGCTACGTCTTGATCTAGCACTTTGCCCTTGAATAAGTCGTCGATATATAAGACCTCACAATTGACTAGTGGCAGTAGTTCATCAAAATAATCTGCGTCGCTCGTGAATTTCTTAGCCTTTAAACTCTGCACCATCTCCATATAGCGCTTATATCTCACTTGTACGCTTCGCCTTAGTAGCTCCACGGCTATAGCTGTTGATATATGTGTTTTACCTGCTCCCGTTTGACCGCCGATAAAAAACCATTCTTTCACTTTTACATTTTCAATCGCTAATCTTTTAATCTTTGCCGTTAACTCATCAACTACCTTGTAGCTATCAAAGCCTAGGCCCTCAATCTGATTTTCTAGTCCCGACTTTTTAAGTTCTCTTATTGCTCTTCTAATCCGCATACAATCGCATTCTGCAAGCGCTTCGCCTGTGTCTGTTTTTATCATATAATCGCCCCTGTTTTTGCATTTATCGCAGTTATAACCGTCTTCTTCATTGAGCCTGCCTATTGAATTGTTATAATTCTCGACTACATCAAAGGGCTTTTCTAAATTTAAGCACCCTGTATCGTAGCCCATATCACTTAATAGCGCTTTTACATCAATCAAAACCTATACCCTACTTTCTTCCATGGATCGTCGTCCTCAGGCTCTTTTTCGTCTTTGTATTTATCTTCTAAGACCTTAAGAATGTTCGTATCATTCGCTATAAGCCAGTCGAAATCGACTTTCCAATGCCTATCATTTTCACCTTGTAGAAAGCTTGACTCTTTTATCTTGTCAATAGCTTCTATAATTTTATCTTCTCCTAGCTCATCAATCCTTACCTTTAACTTAGCTTTTCTCTTATCGCTTAACTTAATAATTTTATTGAGGTCATATTCAGTAGCTGCTTCATTAAATTTATCAGTTATAATTCTAAAACTATCTCGTCTTTTTTCTAATTCACCCTTAGAAGTATTATTATCTTGTTTTATTATATTTGTATTATTATCTTGTATTATTATACTTCCGACTGGTCGGTACCCCCCTACCGATGTATCGGTACCCCCCTCCTTATCTGTCGGTACCCCCCTACCGACTGGTTGGTATCCCTCTTCCGATTGGTCGGTACCCCCTTTGTCAAATAAGCTGTCATAATTTAGATATATTTTACGTTCAACATCATTAACACGTCCTTCTTTTTCTTCAAAGTCTCTGCTAATATAATTAAGTTCTTCTAGGTGTTTTAAATATAAACCTATAGTGCTTTTTGATGTCTTTAATATTTTTGATAAATAAGCATTAGATGCAAAGCAATAGCCATTTTTATTACATAACGATGAGATCATTGTATAAAGTATCTTTTCGCCATGACTTAAATCTTCATTGTAAAGTATTGCATTAGGTATTACGCCGAACGCTCCAACATATTTTTCTGTCATCTAAAAATCCCCTCTTTTCATCTCGCGAAATTCATCAACATACTTTAGCTCTAGTATCTGTTTCTTGATAAATAATTTACTCTTAATGATGTAGTCCTTAGTACGCATGCCTTTAACATCTTCAACAATGATCTTGCCGTTTTCCTCGTACATAAAGTCCGCAATGTAATCAATCGCTCTAATCGTTTTGCCGTCATACTTATAGCTATCCATCAATCTAAATTTTGGCTGTATCTGTAAGTTTTTAATAGTTCCCGCTGTTTCTAGTATTTTTAATTGAGTGTATCTTTTTGCCTCTAGGCCACTGTCAAAGGTGATGCCTCCGACAGTAGTCTTAAAAGCTCTATATTTTCTATACGCCATTATTCTTCTCCTCTAGCTTCTACGATCTCATCACATATAGCTTCGTAGTCTTCCCACTTAACTTCCTTGCTTGACTTGTATCCATACCTTGCTATAACCTTTTTACATAGTTCAGCATCGCCGCCCGATATAGCGTACATTCTTTTCGCTTGAGCTGTACTTATAATTCCAGGTGCTGTTTCTTCCTTAACCTCTTCTTGCGCTGCTTGAGCCTTCGCTGCTTTTGTAGTCGTCTTCTTATCGCTGTGATCCATGCTGTCAATATCTTCGCTGTCATCTATTGCAAATAGTCCATTTAAAGCGTATTTCCTTGCATAGCTTGATGCGCTGCCTGTCATCTGTGCAACGTCCATGCCCTTTTTATCTGTAGCTATCTGAGCAAGTCCTTTTGATGTAATGCAGGCTTCACTGTCGCAATCATTAAGTATTGCCGTAGCTTCTACGAACGTTAAGCCATTTTCAACTCTTATATTGTCATTTAGCCTTAAGCATAGCCTAGCTACATTTGTAAGCGGCTTAACAGCTTCTAGTATGTCCTCGCATGACCTGTAATTATATCCAGCATTGCCGCCGAAGCTTGCACGTCTATTTTTAGGTACTTTTAAATTACTTTGCACATAATTTAATTTTTCATATATGTTTAATACTTTTACTTCTTCAGCCATACTACTCACCTTTGACCTTTCTTTCGATTATCGCCATGATCTCGAATAGAACTCTTATACTGTAGTTACTAAGAGCCGTTGCACCCTTTAAAAAGTCCATGCACCAGCCATCGCCATTATAAGTAATTGATAAGACCTTATTTAATCCAGTAGTCTTTAGAGTGTAAGCTTCAAAAGTTTTTAGCTCACCTAATCCGCTGTATGCTTGGTAGTTTTCATAGTCAACAAGCATATCATACTTTCTTAATTCTTCAATAAATTTTTTGTCCATCATTCTTTTAATCCTCCTAAACGCTTATTTTATTTCTTCCATGCCTATAAGTTTGCAATCGTCATATATTGTTTTTTTATTGTCGTCAATAACCAAGAGCTTATCCTCAGGCAAGCTAAAACACGCTTCTAAATTCTCAACTTCTATAGTTTGAGCGTCGCCTGACGTATAATCGCCGTAATCGTTATTTCTTATACAATGTATCAATACTCTCATCTTAATCACCTATAAATCGCGTTGATGCTGTTGAAGCTCGTCGAAATCCACCATATTATTAGCGCTATTTCTGCTGCTATCAAGGCTACGTCAATCGCGTAAGCTATTAAGTAAGCCACATTCTTAGCTATTTTCTTAAACATCGATTTTTTCATTAAATCTGCCCCCCTTTATGAGCCTTAACCCAGTCGTCAAGCTCACTAGCTATCGTCATAGCCCTCGTGCCGTTGTACACCTTTGGGAAACTATCTTTTTTCATTAGCTCGTAAGCCTTCATAAGACCGCAACCCAAAGCTTGCGAAGTCTCCTTCGCCGTTAATAAAATCTTTTGAATATCATTGTTCTTTTCCATTGCTTTTTCTCCTTTCTTCTTCTCCTATGCTATAATAAGCTTAGGAGGTGATAAATTGAAATACGTATATGCTTGCCTGATTGGTAAATGGGAAAATCTAAGTGAAGATCCCGATTGCGTAATCGGTAAAGATTTTCAAAAACCAAACGATTGGCTAAAAGAAGGTTCTCCAATCCAATCCCTTATAAACAAGACTGGAGAATCCTACGACCAATTAGATTATGTGATGATACACTTCAAAGGTGTTGATTATCGTATAAATCCAATCTTTATTCAAATCGTAACTAAATAAATTCACGCTTCAAATGTTTGGATATTTTCTCAATCTCCGAGTCCGTAAGTTCGTTTCGGACTCTGGAATTGAGAGTTTCACATATAACACTGTTTATAAAATCCCACTCAGCATTGCTAAGTTTTTTTCTAATATTTAAAAGTTCATCAATATCCTTTTCGTTAATCATTTTTTCTCCTTTCTCCTCCTGTGCTATAATAAGCTTAGGAGGTGATAATTTGATAGATGTAAAAAATATTGTCAATCAAGTTCTTAATGAGAAACTTGAAAAAATTAATAATGCTAGTACAAATAAAATCCCTGAGTTTGTACTTAGATTAACTTCGTCAATGCTTCTTGAAGTACTTGAGCAATATGATCATCAACTTGAGAAGCGCCTAACTTCTCAGTCTGAAGAGACACAATAGCCTCTTCTAGAGCTTGGATACGCTTACTAAGTTCGTCCAAGCGTTTACATATCTTGTTCATAACTTTTCATCTCCTTTATAGTTAAGAGTCAGACAAAGTTTGTTCACATTCACTTAGCAAATTTTGAAATTCTTCACTTTGTAAAGACCTCTCCAAAGGAGAGAGTAAAGAAAACATTTGGCTTTCGTGAATAGAGCCTACAAGCTTTAAAAGTAAATCAATACTTTCTTTTATGTCATCAAGCTTTTCAATGATGACCTTTTCTTTGTCCATTTGCTTTTTCTCCTTTCTTCTTCTCCTGTGCTATAATAAGCTTAGGAGGTGATATTATGACCGAAGTTTATGCTTGTCTTGCTGGCGAGTGGGTATGCTTAAACAGTGACGATGACTGTGGCATTGGGCCCAATCATCTCTCGCCTAATACTTGGTATGAAGAAAATGCCGAAATATTTTCTTCAAACTCAAAACAAGAACACACATACTATCAATTGGACTACGTTCACATCTACTTTAAAGGTGTTGACTATCGTATAAATCCAATCTTTATTCAAATCGTAACTAAATAAGCTTATCTTGCTTAATTAAGTTACGTACGTGCTCGAGTTCAGATTCGCTTAAAACAAAATTTCTTTTTCTGTTCTCGAGCACAAGCTCTACATAATTGTTAATAGTGTTCCATTCTAAAGCCGTGAACTTATTTCTAAATCTTAAAAATTCATCAATATCCTTTTCGCTAATCATTTACTCTCCTTACTTTCCAATCCCTTTATCATATTCAAACCATTTAAAAATCCAAGCAAAATAAGCTTTTCGTCCTTGCTTAATTCATGAATAAATTTCTTCTCATTAATCGCTTCTTGCATTTCCTTTTCATCTAGCAGTAAAATAGCCATACATCAAACCCCCTTAAAATAAACTAATTAAACTTAATACAATCGATACAATACTTAGTGCAATCGATGCATAAAGTAGAATTATTATTGACTTATTTTTATCATTCATATATAATCTATGGTGAGTTTGTACTCTAGGGGCTTAATTATTTGCCCCTAAAATATCTATTAGTTTGATGATGAGATTTATTATTTTTTCAATTAGCGTTATAATCGCAGTTATAAGAGCTAATTTTAGTAAATTCTTATCATCATTCTTTTTAGATTTCTTCACCATTTTCCCTCCTTTCTGTATTCTATATTTACCTTATACTACACATTCAAATCATTGTCAATACATTTTTGTAAATATTCGATATTATTTATTGATTTTTTTATCCAAATATGATATAATCAATACATAATAAGGAGGTATTCACATGACAATCAATGATAGAATTAGAGAACTAAGAAAAAACTTAGGACTATCAGGCGAAAAGTTCGGCGAACAGATAGGACTTACACGTATGGCAATATCAAACCTTGAAACAGGTAAATACAACCTAACTGAGCAGACAATCCTTTCAATCTGTAGAGTCTACAATGTAAGCGAACAGTGGCTCAGAACTGGAGAAGGTGAAATGTTTAAAAACATAAGCACCATCCCACTTGATGAGCTGCTAACAGATGCAGACGAACTCGAAGCCAAAATATTTAAAGCCTATTTTTCACTTGATAAAGATGTAAGACAAGAACTTATCAAACACTTTAAAGAAGTAATCAAGCCCGAATTATAGGGCTTTTTTATTTAACCCTTTAAGCATTCCATAAAGAACTAATTTCTCATCTTCATTAGCTTGTCTTAAAAATTGAATAAGTAATTCAATAATTTCTAAATCAATCATTTACTCCTCCTAAATCACTTCGTTAAGGTCTACACCCTTTACAAATCTTTCTAAGTACCTTTCTTGATAGTCCTCAGGTACTGCATAGCCTAGGAGCTTTATCAGCTTCTTCGCGTAGTCCCTAGCCTTTTCAGCTGATACTTCGTGCCAGTCAATTCTTCTTGATCTAATTAAATACATATGCTTTTTCTCCTTTCGTTGTTTTGTTGCATTTATGCGACTTTGATGCCAAAAAAAATTTCGTTTAATTCACTTTCAGTTAAATCTAATACTATTGCTATCTTGTATGCTTCTTTAATTGTGAATATTTCCATCCTGTTTATCTTACGATATAATGTTGATTTATTCATGCCTATTGCACGTGCAAGAGTTTCTACAGTATATCCTTTTTCAGTTATTTTTGCTTTTAATTTTAAAACATTTGTCATGACATCACCTCTTTTCTGTTGCATATCTGCGATTAATTATATTATATCACCTATTTTTAATTTGTCAAGACTTTTTTCGCATTTTTGTAAAAATATTTTATTTTTTTGTATAAATTAGTTGCAATATTGCGAATAATGTAGTATAATTTAATTGAGGTGAAAGAAATGAACATAGGAGAAAATATAAAAAAAAGAAGATTAGAACTAGGCATCAGCGTTGATGACTTAGCAGAAAAAATTGGTAAAAATAGAGCTACTATTTACAGATATGAAAACAGTTCTATTGAAAACTTACCTACTACTATTTTAGAACCATTAGCAAAAGCACTTTATACTACACCAGCAAAACTTATGGGCTGGTCTAATGTAAAAGATGTAGAAATAAAAACAGAGCCACGCAAAATACCAATCCTTGGTAAAATCGCAGCAGGCACACCCATCTTAGCAGTAGAAAATCACGAAGACTACTTCGACACATCCGAGTTCATAAACGCAGACTTCGCCCTGCAAATACAAGGCGACTCCATGATAGGCTCACGCATCTACGACGGCGACATCGTTTTCCTAAGAAAACAATCATACATAGAAAACGGTCAGATAGGCGCCTTCCTAATAGACGGCGAAGCAACACTTAAGATATTCAATAAACAAAATAATACTATTATGCTCCTTTCTTCAAATCCATCATATTCACCCATCGTTCTATCTCCAGATAAAGAAAACCTCATACTAGGCAAGCTAATCGGTGTTTATTCGAGAAGATAAAAAAGTTTAAAAATATATTAAAATATATTAAAAATAACTTAACAAGAATGGAGGTGTAAAAATGAATAACGAAGAAATGAATAACGAAGGAATGACAGATGAACAATTTAATTTTGTATTAAAGTTGATAGTACAACTCATCAAAGGCAGCGAAAGCAAAGAAGACGCAGTCAAAAAAATAGAAGAGCTAATTAAGTAGTTCTTCTATAACATCAATCACTAAATAAGAGGACGTGCGTACGAGCGTTCTCTTTTTTTATATTTAATATACATCTAAAATCGATTTTAAGGCATCAAATCGCCACGTAGCATGCTTTATTTATTGATTAGGTATAAATACATACACTTAACATGAAAATCAAAATAAACTAAAATTAGAAGCATTTACAGAAAGGAGAAAAAAGCAATGTCAAAAACTCAAGGACTAGGCTCAATCACCAAACAGAAAAGAGCCAAAGGCTGGTACTACACAGCCGTTATATCACTAGGATATGACCAAAACGGCACACAAATCAAAAGAACTAAATCATCATACAAGCTTAAAGAAGTTAACGCATGGATAAGAGAAAACTCAAACAAAGTCTTTACACCCGATTCAGAAAAGACACTTTCAGAAGTGACGGCCGAGTACTTAGTAAACTTTAAAAAGCCTAAAGTATCAAAGCTAACATACGAAAAATATGAATCAAGATTTAGACTATATATCAAAGCGAAACCATTAGGCGATATGAAAATAAAAGACATCTCACGTGCTCAAGTGCAGTCATACGCAAACGACCTAGTCAAGACAGAATCTATAGACATAGCACACTTTATGATTATGTTAATCAAAGCCGTAACACGTAAACTATCAGACGACGGAGCCATAGAGAAAAATCCATGCGCCGATATATCACTACCGCCAAAGAAAGCAAAGCCGAGATCATACCTAAGAGACGAAGAACAGAAAATAATATTAGGTAGCCTTGACCTAAACGATAAAAGAGATCTCGCTATATATATGACTATGTGTACAGGATTAAGACTTGGTGAAATCATGGCACTTAAATGGATAGACATCAAAAACGGTACAGTCCTCATCGATAAACAATTCGCACGCGTAGAAAAATCAAAATTCGATATAAAATGCACGAAAACAGATACAAGCATAAGAGAAGTGCCACTGCCCGATATAGCTTCAAAGATTATAGAAAAGTTTAGAGACGGCACAGGCTATATATTTTCAGACAATGGAGAAAAACCATTTGACAGAAAAAGAGTACAAAGACGTTATAAGCAAATATGTAAAGAAAACAACATAGAATCAACATTCCACTCACTACGCCATACATTTGCCACAAATATGGTATCAGCCAACGTCAACCTAGCAGTCCTTAAAGATTTATTAGGTCATAAAAGTTTAGACACGACCATGATCTATAGTCATATTACACAAAAAGCAAAGCAAGAATCAGTTGATAAAATTGCTGATAAATTAGACATCAAGACAGTTAATATTTTGTAAAACTGTTAGATTATTGTAAGATTATAGAAAAATATTCTATAAATATTCCACGATAAACTACTGATAAAACGACTAGATTAGACATTTGAAGACAGTCGCAAAATTAGCTTGTAACCTAGATATATACAGTGTTGTAGCGAATATGATTAAAATATAAAAAATATCAGCCCCATCATAAATTGACCCCCGCCTTCGGCACCATATAAGTCATTATAAAAGCAAGTAGTTTAACGCTACTTGCTTTTTTCTATACAGAAGAAATAAATAAGGCTCCAATCAAGGAGCCTCACTTATATTAGTCTTCAATACCTAATTTTTTGAATATTAACTTATAACCATCAGCACCATAGTTAAGTGATCTGTTGATTCTTGATATAGTTGCTGTTGAAGCGCCTGTTGCAACTTCGATTTCGTTGTAAGTTTTGTTTTCTTTAAGTTGTTTTGCTACTTCAAGTCTTTGAGCTATTGCTTGAATTTCTTTGATAGTACAGATGTCTTCAAAGAATCTGTAGCATTCTTCCATTGTTTCTAGCGATAAGATTGCTTCGAAGAAGCCATCAGTTTGTTCGCTTTTTAATTTTGAACTGTAAGCCATTTCCATTCCTCCCTATATATTTCTTTTTAGAATAATCCTACTATCTCACCTGATGGTAGTATGTCGATCTTGTCTGCTGCTGGTACCTTTGGTAAACCTGGCATAGTCATTATGCTGCCAGTAAGTGCTATCAAGAAGCCAGCACCGTTTGATACTTTTACTTCTCTTACTACTATGTGGAAGCCTTCAGGCCTTGCAAGTAAGTCTGGGTTGTCTGATAATGAATATTGTGTCTTAGCAACGCAGATAGGCATCTTGTCTAAACCTAATTTTTCAAGGTTCTTGATGTTCTTAGTTGCTGGTACAGTAAATTCTACTCCGTCAGCTCCGTATACTTCTTTAGCGATGATTTCTAGTTTTTCTTTGATTGATAGATTTACATCATATAATGGTTTGAAGTCAGCTTTGTCTTCGTCGCATACTTTAACTACTTTCTTAGCAAGTTCAAGCGCGCCGTCGCCGCCCTTTGTAAATACTTCAGTTAATGCGCATTCAACACCCATTGCAGCAAGTTTTTCTTCCATGAACTTAATTTCATTTTCAGTATCACTTGGGAATCTATTGATTGCTACAACTGGTGGTAAACCAAATTTCTTGATGTTTTCTATGTGTTTTTCAAGGTTTGCAAAGCCTTTTTCAAGTGCTTGTAAATCTTCTTTATCGTAATCTTCCTTATTAGCTCCACCGTGATGTTTTAGAGCTCTGATTGTTGCAACGATAACTGCTGCTGATGGTTTTAGTTCTCCAAATCTACATTTGATATCTAGGAACTTTTCTGCACCAAGGTCAGCGCCGAAACCTGCTTCAGTAACTGTGTAATCAGCTAGTTTCATACCAAGTTTAGTTGCCATGATCGAGTTACATCCATGAGCGATATTAGCAAATGGTCCGCCGTGGATAAGTGCTGGAGTATTTTCAAGTGTTTGAACAAGGTTTGGCATGATAGCATCTTTCATTAATAATGTTACTGCGCCTTGTGCATTTATGTCCTTAACGTAAACTGGTGATCCGTCACGTCTGTAAGCGATTATAACTCTTGATACTCTTTCTTTGAAGTTTTCAAGACTAGTTGATAGACATAGTATAGCCATGATTTCTGAAGCTACTGTTATGTCGAAACCGTCTTCTCTAGGGTAACCATTAGGTTTTCCACCTAGACCAACTATTACGTTTCTTAAAGCTCTGTCGTTTAAATCAACACATCTCTTCCAAACAACTCTTCTAGCGTCTATACCTTGTTCATTTCCTTGGTGGATGTGGTTATCAAGCATAGCTGAGATTAAGTTATTTGCTGATGTTATTGCGTGGAAGTCTCCTGTGAAGTGTAGGTTGATATCAGCCATAGGAACTACTTGTGCGTAGCCGCCGCCTGCTGCTCCACCCTTAACTCCAAATGATGGTCCTAATGATGGTTCTCTTAGAGCTGAGATAGCTTTTTTGCCTAATTTGTTTAAAGCCATAGATAAACCGATGTTAACAGTTGTCTTACCTTCACCTGCTGGTGTTGGGTTGATAGCTGTAACTAAGATAAGTTTACCATCTTTTTTATCTTTTAACTTGTCAAAAACTCTTAGGTCTACCTTAGCTTTGTAATGACCATATTGTATTAAGTCCTCATCATCAATATTTAAATTAGCTGCTATTTCTGTTATGTCTTTCATTTTTGCTTCTTGAGCAATTTGTACGTCTGTTTTCATTTGTACCTCCCTTTATAAACCTTATATGAAACGTAGATATAATTTTATACTCTACAGTATTATATATACCACATTTAATGATTTAATAAACTAATTTATACTATAAATATATATCTTAATACAAATAGTATTGAAAGCACCCACATAAGTGGAGAAACTTCTTTTGTTTTACCAGCAACTGTTTTTAATAAAGTATAGCTGATCATACCGAAGAAGATACCTTCAGCAATGCTATATGCAAATGGCATCATAGCTATTGTTAAGAATGCTGGGATTGCTTCTGTATAATCTCTAAAGTCTATGTCCATGATAGGTTCCATCATAAACATACCAACTGTGATAAGTGCTGGTGCTGTTGCTGCTGCTGGTACTAGTGTAAATATTGGTGCGATGAATAATGCTAGTAAGAACATAACTGCTGTTGTTAATGATGTTAATCCAGTTCTTCCGCCTTCAGCTACACCTGCTGATGATTCAACAAATGTTGTTACTGTTGAAGTACCTAGCATTGAGCCAACTACTGTACCTATTGAGTCAGCGAAGAAAGCCTTGCTAACTCTAGGAAGTTTACCATCTTTATCAAGCATATTTGATTTTGATGCAACACCTGCTAGTGTACCAACTGTATCGAACATATCTACGAATAAGAATGTTAGTACTGCCATAAACATTTGTGTAGTGAATATTTGAGAAAAATCAAATTTAAATGCTATTGGTTCAACTGATGGTGGTAGTGAGAATATTTTGAATCCTTCTGGTATTGTTGTTATACCCATTGGGATGCCTATGATTGTTGTAATTATGATTCCTAATAATAATGCACCTTTAACTTTTCTTATTACTAGTATAAATGTTATTACTAAGCCGATAAGTGCTAGTAGTGCTGTGCCTTCTGTGATATTTCCAAGTCCTAGAATTGTTCCTTCAGGATGAACTATAATGCCTGATCCTGATAGACCTATTAATGATATGAATAAACCTATACCTACTGAAACTGCTTTCTTTAATGTTAATGGTATAGCATCGAAAATTACTTCTCTTCCCTTAAATAATGATAGAGCGATAAATATAATACCTTCTATCAATACTGCAGTTAGAGCGAATTCCCAAGAAAGTCCTTGATTAGCTACTACTGTATAAGCAAAATATGCATTTAGTCCCATGCCTGGTGCTAAGGCAAATGGATACTTAGCGTATAGTGCCATGATTAAGGTAGCAATTGCAGCTGATAATGCTGTTGCTGTAAATACTGCGTTTTGATCCATGCCTGTTGAACTTAAAATAATTGGGTTTACTACTAGGATATATGCCATAGTCATAAATGTAGTAATACCGGCAATTATTTCGGTTCTTGTGTTAGTGCCATGTTTTTTTAGTTCAAAAAACTTCTCCATTTCTTTTACCTCCTAATGTCTAAAATGTCTCATATGAGTGAATATCATTGCTATATTGTGTTCGTTGCAGCACTTTATAACGTCTTCATCAGCTACTGATCCTCCTGGTTGAATGATGGCTGTAACGCCTTGTTTAGCTAGTAATTCAACTGAATCTGTGAATGGGAAGAAAGCATCTGATGCAAGCACTGCTCCCTTTGCTTTGTCTCCTGCCATCTTAACTGATCTTTCTACTGTGAAGAATCTATTGACGCTGCCTAGACCTATGCCAACTGTAGCTGAGTCTTTTGCAAGTAGTGTTGCGTTTGACTTGCAGTTCTTAACAACTTTCCAGCCAAATTTAAGGTCTTCTATTTCTTTTTCTGTTGGTTTTCTATCTGTAACGCATTCAAAGTCTTCGAAAAGTTCTGTGTCTCTGTCTTGAAGTATCATTCCGGATAGAACTTTCTTCATGTCTTTCGATGTGTATTCGTTATTAGTAATATTATCTATTGTTAATATTCTTCTGTTTTTCTTCTTATCTGTTAGTATCTTAAAAGCTTCTTCTGAATATGATGGAGCCATGATTACTTCTAGGAAGATGTTTCTCATCTCTTCAGCTGTTTCGGCGTCTATCTCTCTATTGGATGCTATGATGCCGCCAAAGATTGATTCATCGTCGCAGTCGCGAGCCTTTCTAAATGCTTCTGCTATAGTATCTGCTGAGCCAACGCCACATGGGTTAGTGTGTTTAACTGCAACTATTGTAGGTTTTTCTGTAAACATCTTTAGTGTTTCAAGTGCGCCATTGGCATCGTTAATATTGTTAAATGATAATTCCTTGCCATGTAATTGCTTAGCTGATACTAAAGAGCCTTCTTCAACTTTAGATTCCTTATAGAAAGCCGCGTTTTGATGAGGGTTTTCACCATATCTAAGTGAGCTAATCTTCTTATAGCCCTTTGTATAGTACTCAGGAAATTCAATTTCTTGTTTCTTATTGAAGTACTCAGCAATTAGTGAATCGTAATAAGCTGTGTAGTTAAATACCTTTCCAGCTAGATACTCTCTTGTCTTAAGAGATGTTTCTTTATTTTCTTTTAGCTCTTTAAGTACTAAATCAAAATCGCTTGGATCCATAATAACTGTCACAAACTTATAGTTTTTAGCAGCCGCTCTAATCATAGATGGTCCACCTATATCTATCTTTTCGATAATCTCTTCGTGTGTTTTACTTGGATCATTAACATATTCTTCGAATGGATATAGATTGTTAACTATGATGTCGATGTCTGATATATCCATCTTTTTGATAAATTCTTTATCTTCTTCAAGGTCTCTTCTATAAAGAATACCACAGTGGATATATGGGTTAAGTGTCTTTACCCTGCCATCTAAACATTCTGGAAAATTAGTTACTTCAGTAACTTCTTCTACTTTTAAGCCAGCGTCAATGAGCTTTTTATATGTTCCACCAGTTGAAATTATTCCGTAGCCTAGATTTTCTAGTTCTTTTGCAAATTCAACTATGCCTGTTTTGTCATAAACACTAATCAATGCTTTTTTCATCAATTTTGCCTCCTATAATTTTATCTATCGCTTCAATCAAAATTTTGTGCTCTATCTCATTTAAAATCTTCTTCTGCAAAGATTCTGCCGTTTCGTCTTCATCCAGCTTGATTTTTCTTTGTATAATTATTTTGCCTGTATCAGTACCTTCATCAACGAAGTGCACGGTCGCGCCAGAGTATTCGTCTCCTGATTTTATAACGCTCTCATGAACCTTAATACCCCAAAAACCATCGCCGCAATGCTTTGGTATTAGTGAAGGATGTATGTTGATTATTTTACCTCTATACTTTTCTATAAATTCATGCGATAGAATCTTTAAGTATCCTGCAAGCACGATTAAATCTGGCTCGTACTTATCTAGAACCTCTACTATAGCGTGATTAAATTCATCGCTATCAGCATATTTTTTAATACTAAAGTAGTAGGAGTCAATACCATTGTCCTTGGCTCTTTCTAATGCATAGGCTGCTTTTCTATCACTTATAAGGCAAACTATCTCAGCATCAAGCCTCTTTTCATTAACTGCATCGATTATGGCTTGAAAATTAGTGCCAGAACCAGATGCTAGAACGGCTATTTTAAATTTAGACATATCTTTTCCTTAGTTTCTTTTTCTTCTATATGACCTAAGATTACATAGTCTTCGCCGTGCTTCTTAAGAAGCTCTTCAGTTTTTGCTAAATCGTCTTTAGATACTGCAAATACCATGCCTATGCCCATATTGAATGTTCCAAACATCTCTTCGATGTGTACGTCTGCCCAATCCATTAGGTATTTAAATATTACTGGTATTTCATAATCTTTTAGATCGATAACAGCTGTGTAGCCGTCTTTAATCATTCTAGGAATGTTTTCGTAGAAGCCGCCACCTGTGATATGTGAAATCGCCTTAACATTGATGTGTTCGATGATATCCATCATTGGATCGTAATAAATTCTTGTTGGTGTAAGTAAAACATTTAGTAAAGTATCATCAAGTCCCTCGTACTTTTTGTTTACATCAACTTTATCATTATCAAAAATAATTTTTCTTACTAACGAAAAACCATTCGAGTGAACGCCGCTTGATCTTAGACCGATGATAACGTCGCCGTCTTCAATCTTTGAGCCATCTATAATCTTGTCTTCATTAACTACGCCAACAGCAAAACCTGCTATATCGTACTCGCCTTCTGCGTAGAAGCCTGGCATCTCAGCTGTTTCTCCGCCTATAAGTGCAGCGTGACTCATCTTGCATCCCTCAGCAACGCCTGATACTATCTCAGCCATCTTTTCAGGGATAAGCTTTGATGAAGCGATATAGTCTAGGAAAAAAAGTGGCTCAGCGCCTTGGCAAATGATGTCATTGACACACATTGCCACAGCATCTATACCGATGGTGTCGTGCTTATCTAGGATAAATGCTAGCTTAAGCTTAGTTCCTACGCCATCTGTACCGCTTACTAGTACTGGTTTATCGTACTTATTTAAGTCTAATTTAAATAAACCTGAAAAGTTTCCTATATCGTTTAAAACTCCGTCTCTGTTTGTAGATTTGATTAGGTTCTTGATAAGTTTTACCTCTTCATAACCCATAGTCTTATCTACACCAGCGTCTTTGTATGTTAATCCCATAGCTCTACCTACTTATTAAGCTCTGCATCGATCTTAACGATGTCATCTCTCATTTGTACCTTGTAGTCTTCAAGTTTCTTAGCAAGTTCATCGTATTTGATAGCTAAGATTTGTACAGCTAGTATTGCAGCATTTTCAGCGCCATTAACAGCAACTGTAGCTACTGGAACGCCCTTAGGCATTTGAACTATTGAAAGAAGTGAATCAAGTCCATCCATTAAAGAGCTCTTTACCGGAACTCCTATAACTGGTAGAGTACTAAGTCCTGCTATGACTCCTCCTAAGTGTGCAGCCTTACCTGCAAATGTTATGATTGCCTCGATACCATTGGCTTTTGCGTTTTTAGCAAAGTCAAATGCTACTTCTGGTGTTCTGTGAGCTGAGATAACTCTTGTCTCATACTCAACCCCAAAATCATCAAGTACCTTTTGTGATTTTTCAACAACCTCTTTATCAGAGATGCTGCCCATTACTAATGCAACTTTCATATAATAACACTCCTTTAATTAAAATATTTTAAATATTCCTCATTTATATAAAATTTTAGGTCCTCGCTTCTAACGTAGTGAGATCCTATATTGGAACTGCCCACCTCATCCTTGTAATAATACAAGATTATGGAATTATCCACGATGTAATAATTTTTGATATTATTTCTAATACTGTTCTTTTCTTCTTCAGTCTTAGTTAAATCCTCAAGTATCGTTTCTCTAACATTTTGTTCTTTCTTGATTAAGTCTTCGAAGCTAATCTCTTCAGCGCTATTAAAATTGAAGGTCTTTGTGTAGAATTTGCTCGAAGTACTATCATCATTGTAGACGTTATTGATGTAGAAGCATAATGATACCAAGCTATCGTCCGATCTAGCAATGTCGTATGTGAAATACATTTTCTTAAGCTTAGCATCGTTCTTTGCCTTTTCAACTTGCTCGTCAACAAATTTCTTGATTTGCTCGTTAATATTATTTCTATAAGCTCTCTTAACGTCTTCAGTACTGAAAAATACTGGATAAGCAAGACTATACTTCGCTTCGTTCACTATACCAGTCTTTATGCCATCTATGGCGTTTCTTATATATATAGTGTCAGCAACGATAAATGTATCGTAGTCAAGTAGATAGTACAGAACGTCTATAGGTAAATACATATTCATATCTATAAGCATAGGTGCATAGTCAAGCTCAATTCTGTTCTTATTTGACGTTGTATAGATCTTCGAACCAAGCTTTACCTTTATGTTCTTGATACCTTTTTTGAAGTAGCAAGACTTGTCCTCGCCGTTCCAATAGATGTCGAAGTTTAGCTTTGTAAATACCTCTCTTGCCGGTATGTATAAAGCCTTTGCTGCGCCCTTCTTGCCCTCTACTTCTAGAACTTTATCTTCTAAATCTGAGTTAACAAGGCCTGATATTTTATTTATTTTTGATTCTTCAATGTTTTTTGCATAAGAAGTAAAACTCATCAAAAACATTAGAGCAGATAAAAGTATTAATAAAAGCTTTTTCATCATACCACCTCTAAAATATTATACCACAAAAGACAAGCTACATTCAAGTAGTACTTTAACAAATGTAAAAAATCCCTATACATATGCGTATAGGGATAGATTTATTTTATTAAAGTTTTCAATTCGTCTATACTCAAAGTTAAATTCTCTTTGCTCTTAAGGTCTCTCACTGATAATTTCTTATTATCAAGCTCCTCTTGTCCTAGGAAGATGATGTAATCAAAGCTATAGCTTTCTGCAAAATCAAATATCTTCTTCATCTTCATCTTAGAGTAAAGCACTTCAGAGTGAACGCCTAGCTCGTGTAATTCATTCAACACGCTTATGGCATAGCTCATATCTATATCAAGTGGAGCGACTAAGAATGATTTTTCTTCGCTATCAAATTTAGGAAGTATATTCTTTTCACTCAATTGGAAGAACAATCTTGTTAAGCCGATGGATATGCCAACGCCAGGAAGCTCTCTCTTTGAGTAGTACTGAGTAAGATTTTCGTAGCTACCGCCGCCAGCAACGCTACCAAGCTCCTTGTAGTCATCAAGAACAGTTTCGATTACAGTTGATGTGTAGTAATCAAGTCCTCTTTGTAATTTAAGAGTGAACTTGTAATTATTTTCATCCACTTTAAATAACTTGATGTTCTCTAAAACTTCTTTCATCTCAGCAAGACCTTTTAAGAAAGTTTCGTTATCTATGCCAAGTCCTTCAAGGTATTTGATAGTCTCTTCATTTGTTCCTTCAAATTCAATTAGAGCAATAATCACTTTAACAGCATCAGCCTTTATACCTTGATTAAGAAGCAGCTCTTCAAGACTTTCTCTGCCTATCTTGTCGTACTTATCAAGTGCACGAACAGCCTCTACAGTATCTTCAACACCTTGGCTCTTTAAAAAGCCATTCATGATGTTTCTATTGTTAATCATGATAGTGAATCTATCAAAACCAAACTTCTTAAATATAATGCTGATGATCTTAACAAGCTCTGCATCGTAGAACTTCGAAAGCTTTTCGTCGCCTATGATGTCGCAGTCACATTGGTAAAACTCTCTGTATCTACCCTTTTGGTTCCTCTCGCCTCTATAAACCTTAGCTATTTGATATCTCTTGAACGGAAACTTAAGCTCGTGCTCGTGCATACTCACGTATCTTGCAAGAGGCACAGTCAAGTCAAAGCGCAAAGACGTATCAGTCGAAGTATTAGCAATATTATAAATTTGCTTTTCAGTTTCTCCGCCGCCTTTAGCAAGAAGTATCTCAGTCTTCTCCAAAGCAGGCGTATCTATAGGTAAAAAAGAGAATAGTTCATAAGTTTCTCTAATTATATCCTTCATCTTATTAAAAATCAATTGCTCATGAGGTAAAAGTTCCATAGTACCCGGCAATATCGATGGTTTTACTAGCATATTAATCCTCCATTATCATCAAAGTTCCTACATCAAATATATCATATTCCGTTAAATAAATCAATTCTTTATTGATTTCTCGTGCAAATTCTTCAAGGCGAAACCTATTTGCCTCGTCCTTGATGAAGCCTGTTAAAAATATCATATCACGCACATAGCCACTCGCTCCGCCTATAAAGCCATAGTCATAGTCCTTAATCTTTACAAGACCTTTATCTAGTAAAATACTTTTATGACCAAACCCATTAATAATTTTTTGCAAATATTTGTCGTCCGTCACAAAATATTCGCTTCCTATGTCAATTACAGAGCACTTAACATAGCCTTGCGATGAATTTATGGTCTTGCCTTCATCAAAACTATCCATTATCGCCTCAGCACATGCATCTTTCTTGCAAATCAAGTGCTCACCCACACGCAGCGCATTGAACTTCACATCGCCTGGATACTTTTCAAGAGGATCTTCATTTGCATTAATCACATTTATCTTAATAGCTTTAAAAATCTCATTATAATACTCAAAAGACTCGCGGCTTGCAATTAAAGCCTCCTCATCGAACTTAAAGAGTGACATGTCAGGATGAGTCGCGACCGCCCCTTTCAAAATTTTGCTCTCAAACGATGGAAAAGCCTTTATATTAAATTCACTAAGCTTATCACGAAGAATATCGTAATAAGCCTGGTCAACTATAGCAATCATTCATATCACCTGAGTTAATTATATCACAAAAAGCATTTTAGGCGCAAAAAAGAGCCAGATATCAATCTAGCTCTTTAAACAAAATCTTATTTTAAAACGTTTCTTCTTAGAGTAACAAACTTCATAGCTGCATCCCATAAGATGTCCTTGCCATCTTGAAGGCCTAAAGCTCTTGCAACGTTTGCTACAGGAAGCATAGTTCTGTTGTTTTTAATCATAGGTTTAACATCACTTACAAATGCCTTTCCATTAACAATTATATTGTTTGTATCGACAGGTATTTGAACGATGTTTTCCTTATCAACAAGATATACGGTTCTTGTATTTGCATCCCATGTTACCATAAAACCTAAAGCTTCAGCAACGTAACGTATTGGAAGCATAGTTCTTGCTTGATAGATGAATGGAGCTATGTCCATCCTAACTTGTCTTACAACACCATTTACTGATTTTTGCATAATGCTGTCGTTAATAAATAGTATTGCTTCAAGCTTATCATATTGATTAGTTTCTACAGGTTTTTCTTCTTTACTATCATCTCTATCGTCTCTGTCGTCTCTGTCATCATATATTCTACGAGGTTTACGTCTTTCGTATGAATATCTTGGCACATAAATTTCTTCAAATCTAGCGTATATATACATATCCTCATTAATGAAAGCTTGATTACCATATAGATAAGGTGACCATCCAGCAAACTCGTATCCGCTGTAAGGTATAGCTTCTGGAGTAAGTCTTGCTAAGTCCTCAATTCTATATCCTCTGTTCTTTTCAATACGTACAGTATCGCCGAATCCAATATATCCTCTGTATGGATTATCTGATAAGAATCTGATTATCCAATAATCTCTAGCTTCTTGGTCTGGATCTTGAGGCTTTGGTGGATTTACTGTTCCTTTTGCTTTAAATATTGCTTTTACAGTTAAGTTTTTATTAATAGCTGTATCTTTTGGTAAATCCCACTTTTCAAATACATAGCCAGAGTTTGCTATTGCTTCTGGAGCTTTAATATCAGCTAGTTTTTTATCTTCTGTCATCGGGATATAGAAAGTGTTAGCTGCATCTACAGTTCCTTTATTTGTATCTTCTGATACAAATGTTACTGTCCAGTATTCATTTGGATTTGGTATTGTTGCTCCTGGGGCATTTGGATCAACTGGTCCAATTATCTTTGGCTCTGTTGGTGTTGGTGGATTTTCTTTTGCTTTTACTGTTAACGCATCTGTTTCTCCACTTGCATTACCTTTTGTTATTGATATAGTTATTCCATTGTCTGCAACAGATAATACTTTGTCATTTGCTGGTGTCGCTGTTAAGTCATAATCAGCAAATTTTTCAAAAGCTACGTCTTCAGTTAAGCCTTGATTGTCTGTTAGTGTTACTTCTAATTCAGATAGATTTAGATTATCGTCTTCAGTATAATCTAGTTTAGGTTGTGTTTTTACTACAATGCTTGCTATATGCTCTTTATCAAATACTTTTGGATTTACTGTTAATGGATCTGTGTCTGTATTTGCTTTACCTTTTGTTATTTTAACAGCCTTACCATTGTTATCTACTGTTAATTTTGTTTCATTTGCTGGCTCTGTAGTTATGCCATTTTCTTCAAAAGCTTCAAATACTACTTCTTTTATTTTATCTTTATTGTCAGTTAATCTTACTTTTAATCCAGCTAAATTTAATTTTTCTCCTTCTGTGTAAGTTAAATTTGAAGGTTGTTCTAGAACTTCAATTTTTACTACATTTTCAAGATCAAAATCTTTACTATTAACAGTCAATGGTTTTGTTTCTGCTGGTGTTAAATTGCCTTTTGTTATTTCAACTGGTATTCCATTATGGTCAGCAACTGTTAAAGCTGTTTCATTTGCTGGTGTTGCTACTAAGTCATATGTTTCAAAATTTGCAAATGGAACTTCTTTTGTTGTTCCTTGATTATCAGTTAGAGTTACTACTAATCCATCAAGGTCTAGTGCTTCTTCTTCAGTATAAGTTAATTTTTTAGGTTGTTCTGTAACTGCAATGCTTACTACATGATCTGGATCAAAAACTCTTGCATTTACTGTTAAAGCATATGTTTCTGCTGGTTTTAGATTGCCTTTTGTTAATGTAACTGGTTTGCCATTATGATTAGTTACTGATAATTTTGTTTTGTTTGCAGGTTTTGCTATAATATTATAATCTTCAAATTGTGCAAATGGAACATCTTTGGTTTTTCCAAAACTATCTGTTAAAGTTACTTCTAGTCCATCTAAAACTAAGGAGTCTCCTTCAGTATACTCTAATTTTGTAGGTTGTGTCTTAACAGCCATACTCTTTACATTATTAGGATCAAAAGCTTTTGCTTCTACTGTTAACGATTCTTTAGTTGAGGCCTTTAAAGCACCTTTTTTTACAATAATAGCTGTTCCATTGTGATCCATTTTCAAAACTGTATTATTTGCTGGTTCTGTTGTAATACTAAACGCGCCAAAATCTTTTAACACAACATCTTTTTGTTTTTTATACTTATCTATTAATGTTACTTCTAAACCAGTTAAGTTTAGTTCATCTCCTTCTGTGTATTTTAATATTATTGGTGCTGTTTTAACTTTAATCCCAACTACATTATTTGGATCAAATTTTCTTTCGTTTACAGTTAATGCGCCAGTAGTTTCAGCATTTAAAGCCTCTACAGAAATTTCGATTTTCTTACCATTGTGATCAGCTCTAATTAATTCAGTTTTGTCTTGATAATTAGTTTGAATATTATAGTGTTGGAAATCTTTAAACGGTACATCTGTTTTCTTACCTTCACTGTCTACCAAAGTTACTATCAAGCTAGATAAATCTAATTCTTGTCCTTCTGTATATGATAATTTTGGATCTTGCTTTACTTTCATATTGACATAGTGATTTATATTAATTCTGCAAGTTAAATTATCAAGACCAGCGACACCAACATTATAACCATAAATAATATATTTTATATTTGCTTTTAATTTGAAACTATCGCCATCAACAGTAGCATTTTCTACTTGACCAGTAACTTTTGTAAAATCAAAGCCGTCTGGCAAATCACTCTTTTTAATAACTCTTGATCCTTTTATAATTGTAAGATTATAGTTTTGGTCACGACCATTAAATTTACTTAGTTTAGTGTTCTTAGATAAGTCTAATGAAGTTATTTGATTTTCATTACAATAAAGTTCAGTAAGTTCTGGATTCTTGCTTACATCAAGCTTTTTAAGCTTGTTGCATTGGCACTCAAGCTTAGTAAGCTTTGGACTTGAACTTAAATCTAGTTCTGTAAGTTGATTTCTATCACAATCTATTTCTTTAATCTCATTATTTTCTGGAAGTAATAATTCTTTGACAGGAGAATTAAAAGAAGTAATTTTAGTAAGTTTTTTATTATTTCTTAAATCAAGCTTATCCAAAGAGTAGTTTTCATTGCAGTAAAGTTCAGTAAGTTCTAGATTTTTACTTAAGTCTAGTTTTGTAACCCATCCACTATTGCAGTTTAATGTTCTTAGATCAAGGTTCTTGCTCAAATCAATTGTTGGTATTCTACCACCACTTAAATCAAGATTTTGTAACTTAATATTATTTTCTAGATTTAATTGCATATCTCCATTACGTCCACAAATTAAATCTTTAAGCTCAGTGTTATTTCTTAAATCAAGGCTATCTTTTAAGTTATTGCATGAACAATTTAAATAAGTGAGATCTTTACATTGACCTATATTTAAACTTTTTATGTTATTATCAGAACAATCAAGATAAGTAAGTTTTTTGTTTTCAATTAAATTTAATTCACTGATTTGATTTCCAGTACAAGTAAGTTTTTGTAAATTAGGAAAATATTTTATACCTACTAAATTTTGATACTTAGAATTTTCTTCATATAGAGTATTCAAATCAAGCTCTGTAACAGCTTTACGCTCTGCTTTACTAAGTTTGCCATCTTTTGGATTCGTATCAATTTTTTCACTTACATAGTCACTAAACTTTTCATCAGGAAAATTTTTAAAATCTATTGCTACATACTCTTCTTCTCCTTGAGCATGTACTATGCCGCTTCCAAATGGAAGGTTTGTGAAAAACATGATTAAGGCTAAGACTAAGCCTAAAATTTTTGTCTTTTTCATTTTCATAAATATCATATCCTTTCTATATATATTTTTTATTATCCTTATATATCTCTATATATATTTTATAAAGTTTCACTATATGCGTCTTGATAAACTCAATCCTCCTTCACGACCAAATTTACATATATCTAAACTTTTCATAAAATATATGATTAAAGAATTATTAAAAGCAAATATTGAACTCTGATAAAATAATATATTGCTTTTATTAAATTATAGAATATTTTTGTCCAATTGTCAAGGATTTTTATTTACGAAATTTCTTTTGTAATATAGTTATATGCTCATTTATAACATTGGATATCAAAAAAAAAAGACATATACTGTCTCTTTATAATTATAATCTTGTAAGTATTGAAATATATTTTTATTAATTTGAATTTCGCATATCATTAAAGACAAATTGTTCTAAGTATTAAATGGTTTTTGTATTTATATCTTTTAAGGCAAAACAATATACACTCGAAATGATTTTACATCTGCATCTGTCATTACAATCGATGTGCCTTTGAAATGATTTAGGCGCAAAAAAAGAAGCGTGCTTCAAACACGCTTCAAGTTTGTGGAGGCGGCAACCAGATTTGAACTGGTGGTCAAGGTTTTGCAGACCTGTGCCTTACCACTTGGCTATGCCGCCAAAAAAATGGAGCGGAAAACGAGATTCGAACTCGCGACCCTCGCCTTGGCAAGGCGATGCTCTACCACTGAGCCATTTCCGCAAATGGTGCCCAGAGCCGGGATCGAACCAGCCACACGTAGATTTTCAGTCTACTGCTCTACCGACTGAGCTATCTGGGCACACTAGTCAGCTCATGCTGACTAGTCTATGATACTATAAATTGATTTAATTGTCAAGACTTTTTTAATATTTATTTAATATTTTAAAAAAATTATACTGCTAAATTTTTTATCATGCCTAGTGACATAAGTAGAGGCAATCCTGCCATGATAATCCATACTACTATGTTAAAGGCTAGTGGCAGGGATGAGAACTTTGCTGGCGCTTCGACGTCCAAAGTGCAGTCTGTCTCTTCTGTCACTTCTTTTGTCTTCATCTTTGATAAAACTCTATAAAGTACAAAGATAATCACTATTGCTATGAGCACCATGAAGATGCCTTGTAATAAGCCTATATTTAAGTCTGCTTCACCTAGCGTAATCATCTTCATATCGTTTACTGTGCCCTCGGCAATATCCTTTTGGAATATGCTAAGTATAACTGAGCAAGTATTAAATGTGAAGTGACCAAGCATTGACGAGTAAAGTGAATTTGTTTTTTCATTTAATACTGAAAATACATAGCCTAGTATGAATGGCGCTACTATGTTGAATGGATTCACATGCATTAGCATAAATAGTAGTGCTGTGTAAAAGTATGTGAATTTTCTTCCCTTTGCTCTCTTAGCTGGTGCGCTTAGTAAACCTCTTACGAAAAACTCTTCGCAAATGGCTGGTAGCACGCCTATAATCAAAACGCTGTATATGCTCATTAGTCCGCCTGATTTAACATTGATTTGAGGCACTCTTACCTCGCCAAATAGGCTATAGAACTTGATTAAAAGTGTCGAGCTTATACCAACTAGTGGATAAACTAATAGTGTTAAAAGAACTGATATAAGCGCTTCTTTTCCAGTGATTTTATTTAGTCTAAAGTATCTTTTGAAATTAACTTTCTTTTGCTTCACATAAACTAAGACTGGAACTAAGAGTATCAGCACCTCGCCTGCGAATAAACCAAGGTAAAGGTCTATTGTTTGAAGCATTGAACCTAGGAAGATGTATGCAATAAAAAGTAGTGTGTAAAGCCACGAAGCTTTGTTTATGTCTATGCCAGTTTTGTTTAATCTATTTTCTTTATACATATCCCACCTACTTTAATTCTTCTAATCTTGTTAGTGTCTTATCTAATAGCTCCTTATAATTATCAAGCTTTTCTCTTTCTTTGTCAACAACATCCTTTGGTGCCTTGCTAACAAATTTTTCATTTGATAGTTTTTTCTCAAGTCTTTCAACTTCAAAATCTAACTTTTCTTTTTCTTCCATAAGTCTTTGTTTTTCTTTTTCAAAATCTATTAACTCATTTAATGGGAAGAAAATTTCCGCATTTGTCATCATTATCGATGTAAAATCTTTATTGATGGCGTCTTTATTATCAAGTATAGTGATCTTGTCTATATGCTCAAGGTCTTTGAAGTAGTTAGCGCTGTCAGTATAAAGCTTACCTGCTGCTTCGTCGTTTGGATAAACTAGCATTGAGAAGTGCTTTGATGGCTCGATGTTCATGTCTGTCTTCATCTTTCTAATTGCCTTGATAGCACTCTTAATTAGTTCTAAATCATTTAGCTCTTCTTCATAGTATTTTATATCCTTTGGCCAATCGCTGATGATTAGTGGAGTCTTTCTGTTTGGTAGGTAGCTCCAAATCTCTTCAGTGATAAATGGCATAAATGGATGAAGTATCTTTAATATATTTTCCAAGATATATAAAATAACGTTTTGCGCATTTATATTCTCTCTATCATATAATCTTGTCTTAACAAGTTCTATATACCAGTCGCAGAAGTCTTCCCAGATGAAGTCTTGTACTTTAGCAGCTGCTATACCTATCTCATACTTATCAAGATTATTGTTGATTTCATCTACAACAGTTTTTAGTCTTGAGATGATCCACTTATCTTCTCTTTCTAATTTGTCGTAGTCAAGGCTATAATCGTCTCTATCATCAAGGTTCATAAGAACAAATCTTGATGCGTTCCACAATTTGTTTGCAAAATTTCTTTGTGGTTCAACTTTTTTAACGCTATATTTAATGTCATTACCAGGAGCGTTATTGGTGATTAATGAGTATCTTAGTGCATCGGCGCCATATTCACTAATGACTTGTAGTGGGTCAATGCCGTTACCAAGTGACTTAGCCATCTTTCTTCCTTGTTCGTCTCTAATAAGTCCTGTTAATAGCACGTCCTTAAATGGAACTTCACCTGTTTGTTCAAGAGATGAGAATATCATTCTACTTACCCAGAAGAAAATTATGTCATAGCCAGTTACTAGTAAATCTGTTGGGAAGAATCTCTTGTAATCATCTGAGTCTGTGTCTGGCCAGCCAAGTGTTGAGAACGGCCAAAGAGCTGATGAGAACCATGTATCAAGTGTGTCTTCATCTTGTCTTAAATGTTCTGAACCACACTTGTCGCACTTTTCTGGTTTTTCTTTACTTACTATATATTCGCCGCAGTCTTCACAGTAATAAACTGGAATTCTATGTCCCCACCATAGTTGACGAGAAATGCACCAGTCTCTGATGTTTTCAAGCCAATTTTCATATATCTTGCCGAACCTTTCAGGGATAATGTTTACTTTATTTTCTCTGTACGCTTCTAGGGCTTTTTTAGCCATATCTTCCATCTTAACGAACCATTGAAGTGAAGCTAGTGGCTCGATGATAGTATTGCATCTTTCGCAGTGACCAACAGAGTTTTCATGTTTTTCTACCTTTACTAATAGGCCTTGTTCATCAAGATCCTTAATGATTCTCTCTCTTGCTTCATATCTATCAAGACCCTTATAAGCGTAAGCATTTTCATTCATCTTAGCGTCTTCGTCTATGACGATAAGTTGACCAAGATCGTGTCTAGCACCTACTTCGAAATCGTTAGGGTCGTGTGATGGCGTAATTTTAACACAGCCAGTACCGAAAGATAAATCAACATATTCATCGGCGATAACTGGTATTTGTCTATCTGTTAGAGGCAAGTCAAGTGTTTTGCCAACTAAGTCAGTATATCTTTCATCGTCTGGATTAACAGCTACTGCTAAGTCCCCTAAAAGTGTTTCAGGTCTAGTTGTTGCAATAGTTACGAAGCCAGTCTTGTCTGAGTATGGGTACTTTATGTACCACATCTTTCCCTCTTGTGGCTCGTGAACAACTTCTGTATCGGATATAGCTGTGTGACAGTGCGGGCACCAGTTAACTATCCTCATGCCTCTATAGATATAATCTTTTTTGTATAATCTTTCAAATACTTCGTAAACGGCCTTTGTTAAGTGCTCGTCAAGCGTAAAGCTATCGCGTGACCAATCGCATGATGAACCAAGCTTCTTTAGCTGTTCTTTGATGTTGCCGCCGTACTTGTGAGTCCAGTCCCAAGCTTCTTCTAAGAACTCTTCTCTCGTTAAATCGCTCTTCTTAACGCCTTCTTTTCTAAGCTTTTCAACTACTTTTGCTTCTGTTGAAATGGACGCGTGGTCAGTTCCAGGTAGCCAAAGTGCGTTGTAGCCTTGCATTCTCTTGTATCTTATTACAATGTCTTGTAAAGTGCCATTAAGTGCATGGCCAAGATGAAGCTTACCTGTTACATTTGGTGGCGGCATAACGATGGTAAAAGATTCTTTACTATCGTCAGTACTTGGCTTAAAATACTCATTGTCCATCCAAAATTTATAAATATTATCTTCAAATTCTGCTGGATTATATGATTTCTCTAAATTTTTCATAGTTCCTCCTGAGTAAAATTTATATTATACCTCCATGATTACTGGAAGTATCATAGGATTTCTTTTCATTGTTTGATATATATACTTCTTCAAACTGTCTCTGATAGCATTTTTAATGCTTGACCAGTCTTTAATATTTCTTCTTTGGCAATCTTCTATGGCTAAAACAACTTTTTTCTTTGCTTCTTCCATAAGATCATCAGCTTCTCTGACATAGACAAAGCCTCTGGATATGATGTCCGGTCCAGCTATAGTTGAGCCGTCTTCTTTACTTAATGTCAATACGACTATGATCAAGCCATCTTCAGATAAGTGCTTTCTATCTCTTAAAACGATATTACCAACGTCGCCAACACCAAGACCATCGACCAAGACATTGCCTGAAGTAACTTCATCAACGATTGCAGCCTTTCTCTTATCAAGTTCAAGCACTTCACCATTATTCATGATGAAGATGTTCTTAGGGTTCATGCCCATGCTCTCAGCGAGTTGCGCATGTAACTTAAGATGTCTTTGTTCACCATGAACTGGCATGAAATATCTTGGCTTAAGTAGTGAATGTATTAGCTTAAGCTCTTCTTGACAAGCGTGACCTGAAACGTGTATTTCGCCAAGTGATTCATAAATAACTTTTGCATCAAGCTCTATAAGCTTGTTAATTACCTTTGATACAGCGTTTTCATTGCCTGGTATCGGATGAGCTGAAAGTATAATTAAGTCATTTGGTGTAAGCTGAATTTTTCTGTGCTCATTGTAGGCAATCCTTGTAAGCGCACTCATTGGCTCGCCTTGTGAACCAGTTGTTATGATACAAATCTCGCTGTCATCATACTTGTTCATCTTATTTATATCAATTATACTTGAGTCTTTAACTCTTAAGTAGCCTAAATCCTTAGCGACTTTAACGTTATTTATCATGGACCTGCCCGATAAAACTATTTTTCTGCCGTGTTTTTCAGCCGCTTCTATAATTTGCTGAATTCTTTGCATATTTGATGCAAATGTCGCAACTATGATTCTATTCTCAGTATATTCGTGGAAAATAGTTCTAAATGTCTCTCCAACTACTCTTTCGCTTAGAGTATAGCCCTTTCTTTCAACGTTTGTACTCTCTGCCAATAGGCAAAGTACGCCTTTATCTCCTAGCTCAGCGAACCTATTTAAATCGTTCACTCCACCCATAATTGGCGTAAAGTCAATTTTAAAGTCACCTGTGTGAACTATAACGCCTGCAGGTGTGTGAAATGCTAGTGCTGCCGAATCAGGAATACTATGGCATTGTCTAATGAATTCAACAACAATTTTCCCTAATCTAACCTTATCGTTAAAGTTTACCACATGCATTTTAGGTTTTAAGTTGTGTTCCTTTAACTTATTTTCTAAAAGTCCTAAAGTTAGTCTAGTACCGTAAATAGGTACATTTATCTTCTTTAAGACGTATGGTATAGCTCCTATATGGTCCTCGTGACCGTGCGTTAAGACTATACCTTTAATTCTATCCTTATTTTTTTCTAAATATGTGATATCTGGAATTACGATATCCACGCCCAGCATCTCGTCCTCTGGAAATGTCATACCGCAATCGCATATAACTATATCGTTATCACATTCAATAAGAGTAATATTCTTTCCGATCTCATTCAGACCACCCAGCGGGATGATCCTTAGTTTGTTACTCTTTAACATCGTCTCCTCCTTTTATTAATTTGTTTTATCTAATTCTTCAAAGGCTTCTTGAGCTTCTCTTAGCTCCTCGTCGTCTAAGCCTGTGAATACTAAATTCCCTTCTTTATCTTCATTATACTTCATTATATAGTAATCTTCATCTTCTTCGCTTTCATACATTACTACATACTTGTCAGTATCAATCTCAAATGTAGCTTCGACGATAAGTTCTATCTCATTACCATCATCGTCATGAAGCAGTATTTTATTCTCCATTTTTTCCCCTTTGCATATCTAAATATGTTCTTAAAATATAATTTGCTGCGATTGAGTCAACATACTTTTTTCTGTTTTCTCTACGCACATTCGTATCAATTAAAACTCTTGTCGCACTTACTGTTGTCAGTCTCTCATCAACATAGACTACTTCTATGTCATCAAGATTTTTCTTCATAAAATCCATGTACTTCTTTACTTTTTTTGCTTGTGGTCCAAGGCTTCCATCCATGTTCTTTGGAAGTCCAACAACCAAAGTCTTTACGCCGTACTGATCAATAATTTCTTTTAACTTGTCTCTATCTTCTAATTTTGAAGTTCTAAATATAGTGTTTAGCGTTGTGACTATAATTTGCAATTCATCTGAAATTGCAAGTCCTACCGTTTTATCGCCAACGTCTAAAGCTAAAATTCTTTCCATAATTTCACCTAAAAATAATAGGGGTTATAAGCCCCTATTAATCATTTCAAATAATCAACGAGTATTGCCTCCAAAAGCTCATCTCTTTCCATTTGTATAATCATCGATCTCGCATCGTTGTAGCTTGTTATATATGTTGGATCGCCTGATAAAATGTAACCTATGATTTGGTTGATGGGGTTGTATCCCTTAGCTTCTAGAGCCTCACAAACCTTATTTAATATTTCTTTTGGTGATTGAACTGTTTCCTTTTGAATATTAAATTTCATTGTCTCATCAAATTTCTTATCCATGCTATCACCTCTAAATATAGTATATCATAAAAAACTTATGTCTTCAATAATAATTTATTTCTTATTATAATTAGCCTAAAATCTCTTTAAGTTTTTCTTCTGCTCTTATTTCAAAATCTTTAAGCTTATCTGAGTTGCCGCCGCCTGCTTGAGCCATGTCATCTCTTCCGCCGCCCTTAGCATCTAGTAGTGGTGCAATGTTCTTCATCAAGATATTTGCAGTAACTACCTTACTTACAACGTCCTTTGTAAGTGTTATGATAAATGAAGTCTTTCCGTTTATGTCCGCAGCTACCATAACTATACCTGATTTGACTTTGTCCTTAAGCTTGTCGCCTGCTTGTCTTAACTCGTTCATATTATCAGCTTCAATCACGCTGATGATATAGTTAATGCCGTTAATGTTTTTAACTTCGCTGTCAAGATTTTTAAGCTCAGCATTTTGTATTTTGTTCTTTAAATCTTTTATTTCTTTTTCTCTATCTTTTAAGTCTGTAATTGTTTGTTCAGCCTTATTGATAAGGTCTTCTTTATTAGTTTTGAATGTTTCACTAAGTTTATCTAGTTCAGCTTCATTATCATTTAGGTATTTGTAAGTATTTCTGCCTGTTAGAGCTTCGATTCTTCTAACGCCTGCAGCTATACCAGTTTCTTGAACTATCTTAAATAGTCCTACTTCAGATGTATTTTTAACGTGAGTACCACCGCATAGTTCCATTGAGAAGTCGCCAACTTTAACTACCCTTACTAAGTCTCCGTATTTATCTTCAAATAGACCTGTTGCACCCATCTTTTTAGATTCTTCTAAGCTAACTACAGATGTATTTACATCTATAGCATCGAAAATGCTTTCATTAACAATGTTCTCTACTTGTTTAATTTCATCAGCTGTCATTGCTTGGAAGTGAGTAAAGTCAAATCTAAGTCTAGTTGGGCTAACTAAGGAGCCTGCTTGATTAACGTGAGTGCCAAGAACCATCTTTAGTGCCTTGTGAAGTAAGTGAGTTGCTGTATGGTTCTTGCGTGTGTCTTGTCTAAGCTTGTAATCAATCTCAGCATCTAGCTTGTCGCCAATTTTTAATTCGCCTGATTCTACTTCAACTTCATGAAGCACAAGACCTGTCTTAGTCTTCTTTGTGTCAATTACCTTTAAGATAGCCTTATCATTTTTAAGTGTGCCGACGTCACCAACTTGTCCACCTGATTGACCATAGAATGGTGTCTTGTCAAGTATAACTATGGCTTTGTCGCCTTCCTTGATTGAATCGACTAAGTTTTTATCTACAACTATAGCATTTACCTTGGCATCTTCATTCACATTGTGTTCGTAGCCAATAAATTCATTCTTATAATTTTCGTAAATGTCTAGATTTAAGTCGCTGTTCCATCCAGAGTCTTCTATATGAGCATTTTCCTTAGCTCTAAGCTTTTGCTCTTGCATGTTCTTGTTAAACTCTTCTTCATCTACAGAAATTCCATTTTCTTCAAGAATTTCCTTAGTTATATCGAATGGGAAGCCATAAGTATCATACAAAATGAAAGCTTTTTCACCAGATAAACTAGTTTTGCCTTCTTTTTTAATTTCGTCAATGTATGAGTTTAAGATGTTCATACCTTGATTGATAGTTTCTTCAAACTTAGCTTCTTCAGCGCTTATAATCTTGATTATAGTCTCTCTATTTTGAGCAAGTTCTGTATAGTGATATGACCAGCCATCAATAACCTTTTCTACAAGATCAGCTAAGAATGGCCTATCTATGCCAAGAAGCTTACCATGTCTAATCGCACGTCTGATAATTTTTCTAAGTACATAGCCTCTTGACTCGTTTGATGGTATTATGCCATCTGAAACCATAAATGTCATGCTTCTTACATGGTCAGCGATTATTCTTATAGATATATCATCTTTTTCATTTTCTTTATATTTTTTATTTGAAAGTTTTTCAATCTCTTCAATTATACTTCTGATTTCTTTTATGTCAAAGATTGAGTGAACGCCTTGCATAACGCACGCCATTCTTTCAAGACCCATACCTGTATCAATGTTTGGATGACTTAGTGGCTCGTACTCATCCTTTGATTTTCTATCAAATTGAGTAAATACAAGGTTCCAAACTTCGATTAGTCTTTCATTATCTACACCGTCATCAAAGTCCTTTAAAGTACCGTAGCTTTCTCCTCTATCGTAGAAAATCTCAGTACATGGACCCGATGGACCAGTTTCAAGCTCCCAGAAGTTATCTTCTTTGCCAAGTCTTACTAATCTCTTTGGATCTTGGCCTTCCTTAACCCATAGGTCAAAGGCTTCGTCGTCATCCTTAAATACTGTAATCCATAGCTTTTCAGGCTCTATTTCAAAAACTTCAGTAAGTAAAGTCCACGCCCAATGAATTGCTTCTTTTTTAAAGTAGTCTCCAAAAGAGAAATTTCCTAGCATTTCAAAGAAAGTTCCGTGCCTATCAGTTTTACCAACGTTGTCGATATCGCCTGTTCTGATACACTTTTGGCAAGTAGTCATCCTCTTCGATGGAGCACTTAACTCGCCTGTAAAGAACTTCTTAAGTGGTGCCATGCCCGCACCTATTAATAATAATGATTTATCATCCTTAGGTATTAGCGAAAAACTTTTTTCAGCTAAGTGACCTTGCTCTTTAAAGAAATTTAAATATTCATCTCTTATTTCGTCCAAAGATAAATGTTTCATGTATACACCTCTAATTATTTTTATTTATAACATATTCATTATACACCGTTTTGATAACAAGTGCAATAGGTACCGACAGTATCATACCTAAAAATCCAAATAGTGCCGCTCCTAGTATAAGTAGGAATAAAACGACTATTGGATGGAAGCCCGTTTCCTTTGATAATATCTTAGGTCCCACTATATTATTTTCTACCCATTGAATTAATATATATAGAACAAAGATCCAAAGTGCTTTGATTGGGCTGTCTATAAAGGCAAAGACAAAGGCCGGAATAAGGCCCATAAGTGGACCAACATATGGCACTATATCAGCAACACATGTGATTATACCTATAACAAAGGAGAATTCTACTCCCAAGGCTAGAAGCATAATAAATGTAGCAAAACCAACGAATATCGCCATCTTAATCTTGCCTATGATGTACTTAGTCATATCATTATGAATATTTGAGAATAGCCTTATTAACCTTTCTTTTCTCGCTTCTGGTATCATGGCTTTGAACTTTTCCTTAATTTTGTCCTTATCTTTCAAGAAGTAAAAGGCAAATATTGGTGTCAAGACAAGTGAAAATACAAAGCTCATTACATTCTTTGCAGAATTAACAAGTAAATTCACCGCATTCGCTGTCTGTTTTTTGTATATTTTCGAGATATTATCAATTATAAGTTCGTTATCAAGATTTATTCCTTTGAAAAGCTCATATTGATTAAAGAAATCATTGATAGATTCAAGAGTTTGCTTGTAATACTCAGGAAATTTAATTATAAGATTTTTAATATCAGAAATTGTCTTAGGAAAGACAGTAAAGCCTAAAATTAAAAATATAAGAATAACTATTAAAAAAACAGTCAAAATCGCAAGAGTATCAGATATCTTAAGTTTCTTACGCACACTTTTAACCATAGGGTTTAAAAAGTACGCAAGCATTGCTGCGACTAGTATAGATAGCGTGATTGTCCTTACCATAAGAAAACTTTTGTATATGTATATGAAGAATAATACCGCTAAAACTGTTATTATAAACTTAATTATTACAGTCTTAGAGAATATAAGTCTCTCGCCCTCATCGAGGTGTTTATTACCGATATTAACGAGATAATATATGCCTAAAGCTAATATAATTATCCGCAAACCAAGGAGGATACCATTTAAGGCTCCTCCTTGATTTATCAAATTAATTATGTTCTCGTTAATAGTATTTGCTAAAAAAACCATCTTCTTAGTCTAGTTCTACATGATCGTGATCATGTAAATCATCTTTTGGTGGTTCGTAATTTTCAAGACCTTTTACCTTATGACCAGTTTTTTCTTGATAGTCATAAAGTGCTGCCTTGATAGCTTCTTCAGCAAGTACTGAGCAGTGCATCTTAATTGGTGGAAGTCCATCTAAGTTTTCAGCTACTTCTTTATTAGATAAGTTTATAGCTTCGTTTATGGACTTACCTTTTATAAGTTCTGTAGCCATAGATGATGACGCAATAGCAGTACCACAGCCGTAAGTCTTAAACTTAACATCTGTAATTATATCGTTTTCATCTATCTTTAGGTACATCCTCATGATGTCGCCGCATTTTGCGTTACCAACTTCGCCAACACCGCTTGGGTTTTCCATCTCTCCTACATTTCTTGGATGCATAAAGTGATCCATAACTTTTTCAGAATATAACATTATATTTCTCCTTTCGCAATTGCCTCATCATATAGAGGTGACATTTGTCTTAATCTTTCAATAATCTTTACTAGGCTGTCTACAACGTAGTCTACATCTTCATCTGTAATTTCTTCTGAGAATGTTAGTCTTAAAGATCCGTGAGCAATTTCGTGTGGTAAGCCTATAGCAAGCAATACATGTGATGGATCAAGCGAGCCAGATGCACATGCAGAACCAGTTGAGCCAGCTATGCCCATAGCGTCAAGCATTAGTAGAAGCGCTTCGCCTTCAACGTACTTGAAACAAAATGAAGCATTTCCTGGTAGTCTTCTTTCTGGATCTTTACTACCATTATATAGTGTATATGGAATTTTTTCCATAATTTCTTTAACTAGTCTATCTCTTTTTTCTCTTAAATGATTATTATGCTTTTCAAAATTGTCATATAATAATTCTATAGCTTTAGCAAGACCGATAATTTCAGCAGTATTTTCAGTTCCTGCTCTTCTCTTTCTTTCTTGTCCGCCGCCATGAATTAAGTTCTCGATATTCACGCCTTTTCTAATGTATAAAGCACCTATACCCTTTGGTCCGTATAGCTTATGTCCCGATAAACTCATCATGTCTATGCCTAGCTCTTCTACGTCTATCCTAACGTTACCAACTGCTTGAACAGCGTCTGTATGGAATAGTGCATTGTGTTTATGAGCTATAGCAGCTGCTTCTTTAATCGGCTGTATAGTTCCTATCTCATTATTAGCAAACATTATACTAACTAAGATAGTATCGTCTCTCATAGCATTTTCAAGTTCATTAAGGTCAATGAAGCCTTCTTCATCAACGCTTAAATATGTTACTTCAAAACCTTCTTTCTCCAAGAACTTGCATGTATTAAGTATAGCCGGATGCTCAATCGCAGTCGTTATTATGTGTTTACCCTTGTCCTCGTACTTAAATGCACATCCCTTTAAAGCCCAGTTGTCAGACTCTGAGCCACAGCTTGTAAAATATATCTCATCTGCTTTGCAGTTAAAGTATGATGCTATCTTCTCCCTTGCTTCTACCACATCTTTTTTCACTTCAGTTGCTAGCGAATAAAGACTTGATGCATTATAATACTTTTCATCAAAGTATGGTAACATCGCATCTATAACTTCTTTTCTAACTCTTGTTGTTGCAGCGTTATCCAAATAAATAAAGCCCATCATAATCCCCCTTTATAAAATCATAAAAAAATAAAATATCCCTATTTTATCTAATATGTAATATGTATGTGATAATAAAATTATCTATGTAATATGATTGGCTTCTAATATGTATATGTTTGTATTCAATTGTATTTATATTATAATATATCTAATAGCTTTTGTCAAGTCCATGCAAATGATTTTCTCTAATATTAATATTTATTATACTTAAATCACTAATAATAATATATTTATATCTAGCATATTGCTATATTCGTTCTAAGCCAAGTACGATGAGCGTGTTTCATTCATCATACATATACATTATACCCAAACTACTCCATTTGCAAAACAAAAAGCAGAATGATTTCTCACTCTGCTTCGTATAATAATATTGATTAAACTATTTTAATTTTTCTTTAAGCTTTTCAAGCATGTCTTTACTCATTGCATCAAGATCGTATTTAGGATTCCAGCCCCACTCTTCTCTTGCACAGCTGTCGTCTAATGAGTTTGGCCATGAATCTGCAATTGCTTGTCTAACTGGGTCAACATTGTATGTCATAGTAAAGTCTGGCATGAATTTTTGAATTGACTTCTTAATTTCTTCTGGTTCAAAGCTCATTGCAGCGATGTTAAATGCATTTCTGTGTATTAGTTTTGATCCGTCTGCTTCGATAAGTTGAAGAACTGCATCTAGTGCGTCTGGCATATACATCATGTCCATGTATGTACCTTCTTTGATGAAGCATTCGTATGAGCCTTTCTTAATTGCGTCGTAATAGATATGAACTGCGTAGTCAGTTGTTCCTCCGCCTGGTAGTGTATCATATGAGATGATACCAGGGAATCTAACTCCTCTTGTGTCTACTCCAAATCTTAAGTGATAGTAATCGCAAAGGTTTTCGCCAGCTACTTTAGTTACACCGTACATAGATGTTGGTCTTTGTAATGTTGTTTGAGGTGTTTTATCCTTTGGCGTTTCTGGTCCAAAGCAAGCTATTGAGCTTGGTGTAAATACTTGGCATTCATTTTCTCTAGCAACTTCCAATACATTGTAAAGTCCGCCCATGTTGATTTGCCAGCACTTTTGTGGTACCTTTTCACCAACTGCTGAAAGAAGCGCTGCTAAGTGAACTATAGTGTTTACTTGATACTTGTCAACTACTTCTTTAATTCTGTTTCCATCTGTAACGTCAATTAATTCGAATGGACCTGCGTCAATGATGTCTTTTCTTTCAGGTAATTCCCTAACGTCTGATACAACAACATTGTCGTCGCCGTATTCTTTTCTAAATCTCTTTACAAGTTCAGAACCAATTTGTCCTAAAGCTCCAGTAACTAATACTTTTCTCATTTCTTCCTCCTATTTATATGCAATTGCTTCTATTTCAATAAGCCCATTCTTTGGTAGAGTTGATACCTCTACGCAAGATCTTGCAGGTTTATGACTTGAGAAGTATTTTTCGTAAACGCCATTAACTTTTGAAAAATCTTTCATATCTTTTACAAAGATAGTTGTTTTAACTACGTCTTCTAAGGTAAAGCCAGCTTCATTTAGAATTGCCTCTACATTTTTAATTGATTGTTCAGTAGCTTTTTCAATATCATCAGAAATTAACTCTCCTGTTTCAGGATTGATAGGTAGTTGACCTGATGTGAAACAAAATCTTTCAAAAGCTATTGCTTGTGAATATGGTCCTACAGCACCTGGTGCTTTTTTAGTGTCTACAGTTTTTAGACTCATTCTTATTCCTCACTTTCTATTTCTAAGTTTTTCCATAATCTTTCAAGATTATAGTATTCTCTATCATCGCTTAAGAATATGTGAACGATTATGTCTTCATAATCCATGATTATCCAATTACTTGTTGCTTTGCCTTCAATGCGTCTTGGCAATACGCCTTGTACGGCAAGTTTTTCATCAACCTCATCCATGATTGACTCTGCTTGTGATTTATTATTGGCTGAACAGATTACAAAATAATCAGCAATAGAGCTTCTATCTCCTATAAATATACTATCTATGTCAAAGCCCTTCTTCGCTTCAATTGCATTTTGAATTATTTCTAACTTTTCTTTAATTTCCAAAAATTATTCTCCTTTCAACTCCAATAATAATGAATTTCTTGTTTTTAATGATTGTGGGTGAACGTATAAGTCTTCTTCAAGTAAATAGCATAGGTTGTAGTTCACTGCTTCATACGCTGCCTTTGTAAGGCCTTCGTACTTAAACTCTCTAAGCTTTTCAGCCATAGAATAAGTTCTTAAAGGCTCTGCAAAGTCTGAATAAAACACAATCTTCTCTAAATCACTCATATTTTCTCTACCAAGTGCGTGATTTTTTATAGCTAAAAGCACTTCTTCATCCTCTATGCCGTACTCATCTCTCGCTATATAGTAGCCGAGTAAAGCATGAAGCACTTTTATAGTGTGATTTAAGTCACCATCAATTATTATATCAAATTCTTTTGCCTTTTGCAATATCTTATCTGTATCTTTATATTTTGCACAGTCGTGTAAAAGTCCTGCGACCCTTGCCTTTTCTTCGTCTATACCGTAGTATTTTGCAAGCTCTACTGAAAAATTCATGACTGATAAAGAGTGCTCATACCTTGATGCCTTTACTTCGCTTTTTAGTTTTTCTTTAAACTTTTCTATATCATACATATAAATTTTCTTCCTTTATATATTTATAAACTTTATCAGCTACAAGATATTTTATATCTTTTTTATTTTTAATCATATCTCTTATATCGCTTGAAGAAATATCTATTCTTTTATTGTCTAAAATTTTTATATAAGCAGAATATTTTTTTTCATATTCATTTATCTTCTCATTTATTATTTTATCACTTTCGTCTCTTTTCAATACAAGAAATTTGTATTTTTTTAAAAGCTTTTCTTTTTCATACCACCAATCAAGATTCATAAGGCTATCTGAGCCTATAAGTATGGTGATATCATCATCACTTAGCTCTGAAATTTTTTCAAGTATCAAGTAAAGCTTTCCTTCCAAATTATATTTCTTTTCTATGCTGGAGTAGGCAAATTTATCATTATCTTTAATCGCCATCTTTAGCATCTTAAGTCTTGTATCAAAATCGAGTGTATCCTTATAATATGGATTCATAGTCGGAACAAAGACTACCTTATCAAAGCCCTCTTCATTGATGCAGTGCTCGGCCAATATCAAGTGGCCATTGTGAATGGGATTAAATGTGCCGCCAAAAATAAGTATCTTATTTTTCATCTTGCAAAAGTCTCGGTCTCTTCAATGACTCTCTATAAATTACAAATATTGAACCAATTTGTTGAACGAACTCACAGTTAAGCTCCTCCATAAGATAGGCTTGTGCTTCTTTTACATCTTCTGACGAATTATTTAAAACTCTAATCTTAACAATTTCATTCTTTTCTAAATAATCATCAATTTGATTAATAAATTCAGCCGAGATGCCTTCCTTGCCTATTTGAAATGTAGCTTTTAAATTTTGTGCGATTGATTTTAACTTTGCTCTTTCTTTTCCTGTCATAATATCACCTATCTATAATAATCAAACTCGAAGCCGCATACATCGACTGTATCTGAGTCTTCTAGTCCAAGCTCTCTAAGCTCGTCCATGATGCCTTCATTTTCAAGGAATCTTTGGAAATATCTTAGTGAGTCTATATTGTCAGCATAAACGCCTGCTAAAACGTTTTCAACCTTAGTTCCTTCAACGAAGTAAATGCCATTTGATTTATATACATGAACAGGAATGTCTGTATCCTCTTTGATGTATACAGTATCATCGAATGTTTCATTAACATTCCTAGGCATGTCCTTGATGATGTCATATAGCTTATACTTAAGCATTTCAACGCCTTCAAGCGTTGCGCTACTTGTAATAACGCTATCGTAGCCCATCTCTTTGAATTCGTTTTGAAGCTTTTCTAGCTCCTCTTTTTCATAAACTAAGTCCGCCTTATTTAATACGACTAATTGCTTTTTGTCTTTTAATTTTTCATTATAAGAAAATAATTCTTCGTTTATCTTTTTAAAATCTTCAATCGGGTTTTCTCTTTCAGATCTTGATGCATCAACAACATGAGCAAGTACATTGGTCCTTTCTATATGCTTTAAGAAGCTATGACCAAGTCCAAGACCTTCGTGTGCCCCTTCTATTAGTCCTGGTATATCAGCCGCAACAAAGCTGTTATTGTCCTTTGTTGTGACTACGCCAAGGTTTGGCTCAAGTGTTGTGAAGTGATAGTTAGCAATCTTTGGTTTTGCTCTTGATATCACCGATAAAAGCGATGATTTACCTACGTTTGGGTAGCCTATGAAACCAACGTCTGCTATAAGCTTTAACTCAAGTATTACTTTTATCTCCTCACCTTTTTTACCAGGCTCTGCAAATGTTGGTGCCTGCCTTACAGAGTTTTTGAACTTTGCATTGCCTCTGCCGCCGCGGCCGCCTTTGGCTATGATTACTTCGTCTCCGTCATTCTTTAGGTCCATAATAAGTCCCTTTGAATTAAACTCCTTAACCAGTGTTCCAACTGGAACTTTAAGGACTAAGTCCTCTCCATCTTTACCATATTGCAATTTGTTTTTGCCGTTTTCACCATTATCAGCTTTAAATATTCTCTTATGTTTAAAATCTATTAGCGTTCTCATATTTGAGTCAGCTCTTAAAATGATGGATGCTCCCTTGCCTCCATCGCCGCCATAAGGTCCTCCAGCAGGTTCAAACTTTTCTCTTCTCCAGCCAACCATGCCGTCTCCACCCTTACCAGCTTTTAATTCTAATACTACCATGTCTAACACATTATCACCACCTTAATAAAAAAGGAACCGTGTACCGGTTCCTTAAAACTATGCTAAAACTTCTTTTGGATATACACTTACTTGTTTTCTTTTCTTGTCTTTTCTTTCGAATTTAACAACGCCATCAATCATAGCAAAAAGTGTATCGTCTTTTCCTCTACCGACATTATTACCGGGATGAATCTTTGTTCCTCTTTGTCTTACAAGAATGTTACCTGATAGAACGAATTGTCCGTCTCCACGCTTTGTTCCAAGCATTTTTGGCTTACTGTCTCTACCGTTTTTTGAAGAACCAAGTCCCTTTTTAGAGGAGAATAATTGTAAATTAATTTTTAACATTTCTTTACCTCCTTCACATATAAAGCCACTCTATCGGAGTGTTCCTTATATATATTTTTAACGCTTAGTAATAAAGACTTAAGTAGTATCTGACTTATGTAGTCCTTTTCAGGATCATCTGTCTTATACTTAAAACTTAATTTAACATCGTCTTTATCATCATCTTCATAAATTTCCACGAAGTATTCTTCGTTTTCATTTAATCCTGCTATTTCTTCTAAAGAATTGACTATTGATATAGAAAGAGCTGAGAGACTTGCGCAAACTATGCCATCTTCATGTGCGTAATTTGCATGTCCATCAAATTCAAATCCTAGTATCTTGTCATCCTTTTTGAAAAAACTTACTGTAGTCATAACTAAGCTTCGATCTTAGTTACTTCTAATCTTGTAAATGGTTGTCTATGACCTTTTTTCTTTCTTTCGTTCTTTTTAGGTTTGTATTTGAATACAACAATCTTCTTAGATTTACCTTGTTTCAAAACTTTGCAAGTAACCTTAGCTCCATCTACATAAGGTTTACCTACTTTATTATCCCCATCATTAGAGACGAAAAGTACAGTGTCTAAGCTAATTTCGTCGCCTTCGTTAGCTTCTAACTTTTCTACGTGGATTACATCGTTTTCTTTAACCATGTATTGCTTTCCACCTGTTTCTACAATTGCGTACAAGTCTAATACCTCCTCTAACTTAGTCTCGCCATCATTGGTGATCAACTTCAAACCAATTCTGAGCGGTTTACCTAACTATTATATCAGAAATGATGAAAATGTCAAGCTTTTTTTGAATAATATTTGATATTTTAGCTTTTTTTCTTATCAATCACTTCTTCGAAGCCACAATTTGGACAAGTAATAATGTTTTCTTTGCTCTTTCTCTTGATTGTTCTGTACTTGCCGCACTTAGGACATGGCTTTGAATAAACCTCATCAAAGGTAGCGAAGTCACAGTTTGGATAGTTTGAGCAGCCATAAAAAATTCTGCCCGTCTTTGACTTCTTCTTAATTATATCGTGGCCACACTTAGGGCACATTGCTCCTGTCTTTTCAACGATTGGCTCAGTGTACTTACACTCAGGGAAGCCCGAGCATCCAAGGAACTTGCCATATCTTGATCTCTTAACAAGCATAGGCTTTCCGCATAGCTTGCATTTAACGTCACTCACTTCATCTTTAAGCTCGTAATCCTTTGCTTCCTTTTCGGCTCTTTCTACGTCCTTAATAAAGTCTTCGTAAAAGTCAGCTATTACATCCTTCCACTCGACCTTGCCAACTGCAATATCATCAAGTTTGCTCTCTAGATAAGCCGTGAACTTCGCATCGACTATGGAGTTGAAGTTCTCTTCCATAAGCTTAGTAACTGATATACCAAGCTCTGTCGGTATAAACATTTTCTTTTCTATCTCTATATAATTACGATTGATCAGTGTCGATATAGTTGGTGAGTAAGTACTTGGTCTACCTATGCCTAGCTCTTCAAGTGCCTTAATCAAAGTCGCTTCTGTATAGTAACTCTTAGGCTGAGTGAATTTCTTTTCGCCTTCTATCTTTTCTAAATCAACTTTGTCTTTTGCCTTAAGCTTGACATCTTTCTTCTCATCAAACTTTTCATAAGAAGATACTTTTAAGAAACCATCAAACTTTAAGCTCTTGTAGTTTGATCTAAATATATATTTACCAGACGCAAAATCTATAGTCAAAGTATCAAACTTAGCGCTCGCCATTTGCGTCATTAAAAATCTTTGCCAGATTAATCTATAAAGCTTAAGCTCGTCTTGCGACAAGTACTTTGATATTTGACTTGGATTTATGTTTATATTAACTGGTCTAATCGCTTCGTGCGCGTCTTGAGCGTTCTTTGACTTCTTTTGCGCGTAATTATTCTTCTTGTGATATTCCTTGCCATATTGACTAAGAATATAGCTTTGAGCAGCGCTACAAGCTTCATCAGAAAGCCTTGTCGAGTCAGTTCTCATATAGGTAATGAGACCTGTTTGTGAGCCCCTGCCAATGTTAATACCTTCGTATAGGCTTTGAGCCACTTTCATAGTCTTTGATGAGGAGAAATTTAATATCCTTGATGCATCTTGTTGAAGGGTACTTGTTGTATATGGCGGACTAGGCATTCTTGATGAAACAGATTTTTTGATGCTCTCACAGATGTGTTCAGCCGCCGTAATCTCTTTAACTATGGCATTTTTCTCTTTTACGTTATGGACATCAAGTTTATTCACTTTGCCTTTGCCATCACTTGTTCCGACGAACTTTGCTTCGTACTCTTCATTTCCATGCTTATACAAAGCCTTCAAGTTCCAGTACTCTTCAGGAACAAAGGCATCTATCTCTCTTTTTCTGTCAACAATAAGTTTAAGCGCACTTGATTGTACTCTACCTGCTGATAGACCAGATCTGATCTTCTTCCATAGTATTGGGCTTATCTTGTAACCAACAATTCTATCAAGCACTCTTCTTGCTTGCTGAGCATCGACTAAGTCCATATCAATGCCGCGTGGCTCGCCTATAGCCTTAGTTACAGCATTTTTAGTTATTTCATGAAACTCAATTCTGTCAAGCTCCTTTGGATCTATATCTAAAATATAAGCTAGGTGAAAGCTAATTGCCTCACCCTCTCTATCGGGGTCGGTTGCGAGATAAACTCTATCGGCTTTTTTAGCTAAATCCTTAAGCTCATTGATAATAGGTCCTTTTCCTCTTATATTAATATATTCTGGTTCAAAATTATTTTCTACATCAATCGCAAACCTACTCTTTGGTAGGTCTCTTAAATGTCCCTTCGAAGCGACTATCTTATAGGTCTTTGGCAAAAACCTAGATATAGTCTTCGCCTTCGTTGGGGACTCAACTATAATTAAATCCATCTTTCATCACCTTCTGTTCGCATAGTATGTTCTTTGTCCTTGACTCGTTATTACTCCCTTTAGCTCAAGTATTGTTAGTAGAGCCGATAAGGAAGCGCTGTCAAGGCCCGCTTTTGCGAGTATTATCTCATAATTTACATCGCCATTTTTTATTATATCATAAACTTTTCTTTCGTCATCACTTAAATCTAAATTTTCTTCTGCCATAGCTATGGAATTATCCACCAGACTACTAGTTTCAATCAGGTCATCGATGTTTGTGTATATACCTGCTCCATCCCTAATGAGCGTGTTGCAGCCCTCGCTATTAGCTGAGAAGATGTTACCTGGCACGGCGTAGACGTCTCTTCCTTGCTCAAGTGCAAGTCTTGCTGTAATTAGTGAGCCGCTCCTCTTTTGCGCCTCAACAACTATAACTAATTTAGATAAAGCGCTTATAATTCTATTTCTCACAGGAAAATTATATCTTAGTGGCTGCTCTCCAAGAGGAAACTCTGAAATGACTGCTCCGTGATCCGCTATCTCTGCGTAAAGCCGTTCATTGCGCCTTGGGTATATCTGATCAATACCATTACCAATAACGGCTATGGTTCTATTATCATTTTCAAGAGCTGTTTGATGCGCGATTGAGTCAATGCCAAGCGCAAGACCTGATATAATACAGATCTTCTTCATAGATAAATCTCTAGCAATCTCTTTGCAAGCGAGCTGGCCATAGCTTGACGACTTTCTTGCGCCAACTATGGCAACAGAGTTTTCATCGTCATCTATAATCTTTCCCTTGTAGAACAATAAATATGGTGGATCATCTATAAAAAGTAGTCTGCTTGGAAAATCTTCGTCAAGAAAAGTCATGAAGTCCGCGTCAATCTTATCGAGCCTTTCCTTAATTTTGTAAACAATTGCCTCTTTATCATCATTTAGAATCTTATTTATAATTGCATCAGGAAATAGATTTAGCTTTTTTAATGAAACCTTATCCATATTCATAATATCATTTAGCTCGATATTTAAATCAAATAAGCTAAATACAGCAGCTCTTTCAGCGAATATGCTGTTTAAATACAAAAGTATATCTCTATTATCCATCTTATCTCCAGTATTTCTTATCTAGGGTTCTATATTGAATTGCTTCAAGTACATGCTTTTCTAAAACTAAGTCGCTGTCTGCTAAATCGGCAATAGTTCTCGCAAGTTTAAGTATCTTGTTATAGCTTCTTGCACTGAAATTAAATTTTTTGAAAGCAAATTCCATAATCTCTTGAGCCTTGTCATCAAGTTTGACATATTTCTTAATCATTTTGTTTGTAAGCTCTGAGTTTGAGATGATTCCTTCTTTTTTATATCTTTCAAGCTGTCTCTTTCTTGCCCTATTGACCCTCTCGCGAATGGTTTCAGACGATTCGCATTCAGTCTTTGAACTTAATTCATCGTACTTAACCGGTTTTACCTCGATATGTATGTCGATTCTATCTAACAATGGGCTTGAGATTTTACCTAAGTACCTGTCAATTTGACTTTGAGTGCAAGTGCATTGGTGAGTCTCGTCACCAAAGTAGCCACATGGACATGGGTTCATAGATGCTACAAACATAAACTTGGATGGATACTTTAAAGTTGCGTTAACACGTGAAACTGTTACTTCGCCATCTTCAATTGGCTGTCTTAATACTTCCAAAACTTTTCTAGGAAATTCTGGCAACTCGTCTAGGAACAAGACTCCGTGATGCGCAAGTGAAACTTCGCCTGGCTTTGGTATTCTTCCTCCGCCAATCAAGGCAACATCTGATGATGTGTGATGAGGCGATCTGAACGGTCTCCTCTTTACAAGGCCTTCGTCCTTTAATAAGCCTGAAATACTATATATCTTTGTAATCTCAATCGCTTCTTCGAAAGTAAGATCAGGTAGTATTGTTGCTAGCCTTCTTGCGGCCATGGTCTTACCTGAGCCTGGTGGGCCTATGATTAGCATGTTATGTCCACCAGCGGCAGCTATCTCCATAGCTCTCTTAAGGCCTTCTTGACCCTTCATATCAGAGAAGTCCACGCTGTCATCAACTGTGTTTATAATCTCTTCTTCCTCATTTTTATATGGCTCTATCGCAATTTGTCCATTAAGGTAGTCAACTACTTCCCTTAAGTTCTTTACAGGAATTATCTCTATATCTTCAACTATAGCACACTCTTTTTTGTTCGCATCAGGAACTATGCATTTCTTCACATTAAGGTCACGCATCGATATAAGCATAGGTAATGCGCCTTGAACTGAGTTTACTGTGCCATCAAGAGCAAGCTCGCCTATAATGACCATATCACCAGTATCTTGATTGTCAATATCGCCATTGGCAAGCAATATACCCACGGCGATGGCAAGGTCCATCTGAGAGCCTTCCTTCTTTTCATTTGCTGGCGCTAAATTTATGGTTATCCTCTTGATTGGAAACTCTATATCCGAGTTCTTTACAGCTGTTCTAACTCTTTCCTTAGACTCTTTTATCGCAGTATCAGCAAGTCCAACGATATTAAATTGTGGTAAGCCACTTGATAAGTCGCTCTCAACGTTAATTATCCTTGCGTTCAAACCTTGTAAAACACAAGTATTTACTTTAGAATACATCTTTAATCTCCTATCCAAAATGCGTTTTTAATATGCTTAATCTTATTCGTAGAAAAATTCACTTCAATCACATCAAATCTTGGCTGATAGTTTAAGTTTTGATGTTCATATAGATAGTACTCAGCCGTTTTGATTATCTTCTTTTGCTTAGATTTGGTAACAGCCTCCATGGGCCTACCGTAGTCCATCTTGTTTCTGGCTTTGACTTCAACAAAAATTAAGTACTCATCGTCTCTAGCTATGATGTCAATCTCGCCATCTCTTACCTGATAGTTTTGGTCAAGTATGAAGTAGCCTTCGTTTTGAAGATATTCCTTAGCTTCTTCTTCGCCAAATCTTCCCTTTTTTCTATTGTCTTTTCGATTAAAATTATTTTGCATCGTCATTACCCAAAAGCTTTCTCAAAAAAGTTTTTCTATGTAGCGGCGTAGGTCCATACTTTAATATAGCCTCTCTATGCTTTTTAGTGCCATAGCCCTTGTTATTCTCAAGGTCATAGTCCGGATACTTTTGTGCTAAATAAGTAATGTCAGCGTCTCTAAGTACCTTTGCAACTATACTTGCCGCAGCTATAGTATATACAGTAGCATCGCCATGTATAATAGCTCTTTGCTCTATATCTACGTCAATCTTTTCCGCGTCAATCAAGATTATATCAGGTCTTAGCTTATTGTTCATATCGTCATGAAAGTCCTGGACTGCCCTTTGCATAGCTAGATGAGTTGCTTCTTTGATGTTTATTTCGTCAATCTCCTCAGGGCTTGCCTTACCAATTCCTATGCCGATGGCGTTTTTAACTAGCTCTTTAAAAATCTTTTCTCTCTTCTTTTGGCTTAGCTTTTTCGAATCGTTTACCTCTTCCATAAAGAAGTCCTTTTCAAAAGCTATGGCGCAGGCAAGTACATCTCCAAAGAAGGGTCCTCTACCTACCTCGTCTATGCCGACTATAATCTTGTGTCCTTCGTCAAAAAGTTTATCTTCATAATCTTTATTCATCTAGCGGCTCCTCAAGTGAAATTCTGCCTAAAAGTCCATTCCTGAACTCGTCTACTAGTATATTTATAGCCTTATATACATCAAGCTCATTGCCTTTAAGTATAAAGCCTCTATTCTTTGCTATCTCCTCAAGAATTTCAAGCTCTGTAGAGTCTTCGTTAACCTTGTATCTTGCGTTAAGCGCACCACTATAATTAGTCTTAAGGAATTTAATTAGGGCGATGGCGATGTCATCTTTATTAAGTATTTCATCTTTGATTGAGCCGATGAAGGCAAGGTTCATACCTATCTCTTGGCTCTCAAACTTTGGCCACAAAACACCTGGCGTATCAAGAAGCATAAAGTCATTATCGGCCTTAATCCATTGATTCTTCTTAGTTACACCCGGTTTGTTGCCTGTTTTAAGGCTCTTTTTATTGTTCATTAAGTTAATAAAAGTAGACTTGCCAACATTTGGTATGCCAACAACCATGGCCTTGATAGGTCCGAAGTGCTCTCTTTGTTTGTGCTCTTTATGATACTTATCGACCTCTTTACGCGATAAGTCAATAATCTTTTTCACGTTCGATTTGTCTTTCGCGTTGAACTCAATGCACTTTGCATCCTTGTAATGAGCTATCCATTTCTTGTTGACTCTCTCATCTGCTAAGTCCGCTTTATTTAATAATATGATCTTGGCTTTATTAGCCGTTATTTCTTTGATTATGGGGTTCGTGCTCGACATAGGTGCTCTCGCATCTATTAGCTCGATAACTATATCGACTAACTTTGACATCTCTATTAAAGACTCTCTCGTCTTCTTCATATGTCCAGGGTACCAATTTATATTCATAGCATACACCTTCCTAACTATCTTCTATATTATCACAAAAGACAGTCAATGTAAATAAATATCGCAAAGAAAAAAAGACACTCTCTCAATAGAATGTCTTTACATCAATTAAAACGATTGTTTTTCTCTAACTTTAGCAGCTTTACCTACTCTATCTCTTAAGTAGTAAAGTTTAGCTCTTCTAACTCTACCTTTTCTAACAAGAACAATCTTGTCGATTCTTGGAGAGTGAAGTAAGAATGTTCTTTCAACACCAATACCATATGACAATCTTCTTACTGTAAATGTTTCTTTAGCTCCGCCGTTTTGTCTCTTAATTACAGTACCTTCGTACACTTGGATTCTTTCACGTGTACCTTCTACAACTTTATAGTGAACTTGAACAGTGTCACCTACATGAAATTGAGGAATGTTGTCTTTTAATTGTTGTGCTTCAAGCATCTTAATATAGTCCATCTTAGTCCTCCTTCTTTAGTTTATTTAATATTTCTCTCAAATTTTTCATTTCCTTTTTATCTAGCTTAGCAAAATCAAGTAAGTCTATCCTGTTTTTAACAGTTGCCTTGAATGACTCAATGAGTCTAAAGTCATCGACATCTTGATGGTTTCCACTAAGCAGTACATCTGGAACCTTATCCCCATCCAGATCATATGGTCTGGTGTACTGAGGATACTCTAAAAAATTTGACATGTGAGTTTCGTCTGAATACGAATCTTCTTTTATTACTGAATCAACTAACCTCGATACGGTATCTATGATTACCATAGCGGGTAGTTCTCCACCAGTCAATACATAATCCCCGATAGAAAGCTCTTCATCAACATAGTTTTGGATGATTCTCTCATCTAAACCTTCATAATGCCCGCAAAGAATTGTTATCTCGTCAAATTTTGCATACTCTTTAGCCAAGTCTTGATTGAATAATTTGCCCTTCGGTGAAAGATAGATAAGCTTCTTTGGCTTAATATCTTCTAAGCAATCCTTAAGAACATCCGCTCTTAAAAGCATGCCGCTTCCGCCACCATAGGGGTAGTCATCAACTTTATTGTGCTTGTCCTTAGAGTAGTCTCTAAAATTAATAAGATTTATCTCTATAAGCTCATTATCTATAGCTCTTTTGATTATACTAAAATCAGTAAGAGCCGTAAACATCTCTGGGAACAGCGTTAAGACGTTAAACTTTATCATAAGATACCTTCTATGAGTTTGACTTTTATCTTTCTATGCTTCAAGTCAAGTTCTTTGATAAAGGCTTTAACAAAAGGAATAAGTGCTTCCTTGCCGTCATGATCCACAACAAGCACGTGATTTGCGCTCGTCTCCATGACATCTTTAACAGTGCCAATAAACTCGTCAGCTTCGCTATAAACTTCCATGGCTATAAGCTCATGTATATAGTACTCACCCTCTTCTAGTGAAGGCATCTGAGCCTTATCAATAAAAACATCCTTATCAATAAGCCTTTTGACATCGTCTATATAATCAAAGCCTTTTAACTTAAGTACAATAAATTTTGAAGCTATCTTTTGACTTATAATCTCAAGCTCTTCACCATCGATATAGATTTCATTATACTCTTTGAAACCCTTTAAATCATCTGTGTGCGGAAAGATTTTTACCTCTCCATTTAAGCCATGCGCTGAGACAATCTTTGCTATCTTTATAAGGTCCAAGATTTATTCCTTTATTTCTAAATTAATTCTTCTTGAATCTTTAAGAGTAGCTCCGGCTATAAGTCTGATTGCTTTAACAACCTTACCGCCTTTACCGATAACTCTGCCTATATCGTCTGGATTTACGTATAGATCAATGTTGATCTCGTTTGCTGATTCATTAACTGTAACTTTAACATCATCTTTGTTATCAACAATAGATTTTGCTAAAAATTCAACTAATTCTTTCATATTAACCCCCACATCCTAAGCTTCTACAGCTTCTGTTTCTTCTGTTGCTTCAGCTTTCTTAGCAGTCTTTGCTGTTATATCATATCCTTGAGATTTGAATAATCTTTGAACTGTTTCACTTGCCTTAGCTCCGTTTGCTATCCATTGTTCAGCTTTTTCTTGATCAAATTTTATTGTCTTTGGCTCAGTTAATGGGTCATAATAACCAAGTTGTTCAATAAACTTGCCATCCCTAGCTCTTCTTGAATCAGCTACAACAATTCTGTAAAATGGATTCTTTTTTGATCCCATTCTTTTTAAACGAATTTTTACCACAATCTCACCTCCTTAAAATTTATATATTAAATGGAAAATTGAAATTTCCTTTTCTTTTCATAGACTTCTCCATCTTGCCGAAGCGCTTCATCATCTTTTTAGTGTCTTCAAATTGCTTTAAAAGCTTGTTAACATCATTTGTTGTTGTTCCGCTTCCTTCTGCAATCCTCTTCTTTCTTGAAGCATTGATTATGTTTGGACTTACTCTCTCTTTCATAGTCATACTTCTGATGATGGCTTCGACTCTGCCTATATCTTTATCACTTATATTTATGCCCTTTAAGGCTTTTGAATTCATTCCTGGTATCATCTGCATTAGATTTTCTATAGGTCCTAAGTTTCTCATCTGAGCGATTTGATCTAAGAAATCATCAAGGGTAAATGTTTCTTCCCTTAATTTTTTCTCAAGCTCCATTGCCTTCTTTTGGTCAATATTGCTTTGTGCCTTCTCAATAAGAGTAAGCACGTCGCCCATACCAAGTATCTTAGAAACTATTCTGTCTGGATGAAACTCTTCAAGCTCATCCATCTTTTCGCCCATACCAACGTATTTAATCGGTTTGTCAGTTACGGCTCTAATTGAAAGTGCCGCACCGCCTCTGGCGTCACCATCTAGCTTTGTTAATATTACTCCTGTTATGCCAAGTGCATCATCAAAGGCTTTTGCTACGTTTACTGCGTCTTGTCCAGTCATTGAGTCAAGTACAAGAAGTATTTCTGATGGCTCTAAATTTTCTTTTAAACCTTTTAGCTCATCCATCAGTACTTCGTCTATGTGTAGACGTCCCGCTGTATCGACAATAACTACGTCGTTACCATTCTTCTTAGCGTGTTCTATAGCGCTCTTAGCTATGTCAAGTGGCTTTATCTTATCGCCCATTGAAAACACTGGCACGTCAATTGACTTTCCAACAACTTCTAGCTGTTTAATGGCTGCTGGTCTATAGACGTCACAGGCAACTAATAGTGGTCTTCTGCCTTTCTTTCTTAGGTTTACAGCAAGTTTACCTGTAGTAGTTGTCTTACCTGCACCTTGAAGACCGCACATCAAGATGATGCTTGGGTTCTTGCTAAGGTTTAGACCCTCTTTAGTCTTGCCCATAAGATTAATTAATTCTTCATTAACAATCTTAATAACTTGTTGACCAGGAGTTAAACTCTCCATAACTTCAGTGCCTATGGCTCTTTCTTTTAATGTATTTATAAAATTCTTAACTACCTTATAATTAACATCCGCTTCAAGAAGAGCTAGCTTTACTTCTCTAAGTGCCGCATCGACATCCTTTTCACTAAGTCTGCCCTTGCCTCTTAAGCCGTCTAATGTTTTTTGTAGTTTTTCTGATAAGCTCTCAAATATCATTATTGCTCCTTTTAGATCTCGTTTATAATCTCTTCAGCTTCTTTAACCTTTTCTCTTATATCTTCTATATCCTTACTGCCACTAGCCTGATTAAGTAAGTCAAGCGCTTTAGTCTTGGTCTCTTTCTTCTTATCAAACTTCTCTATAAGCTTAAGCGCGTCCTCAAAAGACTTTAACTTGTCTATAGCTCTTTTAATGTTAAGGCTCACCGCTTGTCTTGATATTGAAAGAAGCTCAGCTATCTCAGTAAGTGAATAGTCTTCGTTGTAATAATAATCAACCGACTTTGACTCACTCTCTGTTAATAGGCTTCCGTAGAAGTCTAAGAGTCTTCCGATATATATATAATCATCTAGTACTTTCATTTTATCTTTTTCCTTATAAAACTCGTATCGTCCTTAGTGTTATCACATAAAAAACTGTCAAGCTATTTACTTGACAGTTAATATAATACTATATAGATTGACTTTTGTCAATACTTTTTTTAAAATTATTTAAATATTTTTAAAATAATGCTTCAACGAAGTCATCGACGTTAAAGGCTTGAAGGTCTTCTATCTTTTCACCGACACCTATAATCTTAACTGGTAAATGTAATTCGCTCTCAAGTGCAATAATGACTCCGCCCTTAGCAGTGCCGTCAAGTTTAGTAACGCAAACACCTGTTATGTCGCTCGTCTCCTTAAAGGACTTCGCTTGTATGATGGCGTTTTGACCAGTAGTCGCATCGAGAACCAATAAATTCTCTTTAACTGCGTTAGGAAATTCTCTATCGATAACTCTTTTGATCTTGTTAAGCTCATTCATTAGGTTTTGTTTGTTATGAAGTCTACCTGCTGTGTCGCAGATAAGTATATCAGTCTTTCTCGCCTTAGCCGCCATGATGGCATCAAAAACAACGCTTGCTGGGTCAGCTGATTCTTCATGAGCAATGATGTCAACGTTTGCTCTATTAGCCCATTCTTTAAGCTGTTCAATGGCAGCCGCTCTAAATGTATCGGCAGCCGCAATCAAAACGCTCTTGCCCTCTTGTCTGAATTGGTAGCTAAGTTTGCCTATGGTAGTCGTCTTACCAACACCATTGACCCCAACAACTAGAAGTATGGCTGGAGATGGCTCAAGCTTCAAATCTCTCGATGTAATATTGTCATTCATTATATTTTTAATTTCATCCTTTAATATAGGAAGAGCATCTTTTCTTTCTAAAATGTTTTCTCTAACAAGTCTTTCTTTTAGATTGTCGATAATATTCATAACAGTTTCTACGCCAATGTCTGATGTGACTAAAACTTCTTCAAGTTCATCATAGAAGTCGTCGTCAATGTCTGTTCCCTTAAAGACTGTTTGAAGCTTGTAATTTAGATTTTGTCTTGTCTTTTCAAGGCCTGAGAACATTCTCTTGAAGAAAGATGATTTTTCTTCTTTGACTTCTTTTGGCGCTTCTTCATTCACTTTTGCTTCGTCATTCATTTTCACTTCAGCATTTGATTTTACTTCGTCATTCGTTTTTGCTTCTGCATTTGTTTTTGCTTCTTCATCTAAATTTACTTCTTCATTCAAAGGCCTTTGATCAGGCTCCTCTGCAACCATATCTACTTTTTGTTCTTGAACTTCTTTTTGCTCTTCATCTTTCTTTTTCTTTTTAAACCAATTAAACATATTTCACCTCTTAAGTTAATTTCATCGAAAGTATCGAGCTTATGCCCTTTTCTTTCATAGTAATGCCGTATATAGCGTCTGATATCTCCATAGTTACCTTTCTATGCGTGATAAGGATAAATTGTGTTTCGTCCTTAATTCTATCAAGGTAAGCTGTGTACTTACTGATGTTGGCATCATCAAGAGCCGCATCTATCTCGTCAAGTATACAGAATGGCGATGGTTTTGACTTTAGTACCGCGAATAATAAAGCTATCGCTGTTAAAGTCTTCTCTCCGCCTGATAGTAGACTTAATGACTGCATGCTCTTTCCTGGTGGACGCGCCTCTATCTCAATACCTGAGTTAAGTATATCGCTTTCGTCGCTTATATATATCTTCGCTTCGCCGCCACCAAATAAGTTTTGGAATATCTCTGAGAAATATCCTTGAATAATATTGAAATTATCTTTAAATTTTATCTTGATAGTTTCGTCGATATCGTCGATTATATTTAGTAAGTCCTCTTTAGACTCTTGCATATCATCATATTGCTTTCTTAAGAATTCTAATCTTGTTAATGTATCTTCATACTCTTTTATAGATGATAGTGATACATCGCCAAGGGCATCAATCTTTTCTTGTAGCTCTTTTAAGTCTTTTGAGCTTGCCTTAACAAGACTATCCTTGTTAATATTTTCAACGTTAATAAAGTAATCGTTCGATAACTTTTCTTTTATATTATCTTTCATTACTTCGTTACGAGCAAGTAGGACCTCATTCTTATTAATCTCGTCTTTGATTGCGATTATGCCCTCTTGACAAGTCTTTATCTCATTTTGCAGATCAAAGATCTTAGATAAAACTTTTTCTTTTTCATCTGTCTTTTGATTGATCTTATCAATGTATTCTTGTTCTAGCTCTTCATTCTTCTTTAAGAAGTCCATGATGCCAGCATTTTCATTTTCAAGTGCTTCTTTATTTTGGCTAAGCTCCTTAAAATCGCTTGCAAGGCCATCTTTAATCTCTTGTGACTTAGCTATATACTCTTGTGATATAGCAATGTCTTCCACAGTTCTTTCAAGCTTTGCTTCTAAAGTAGATTTTTCAACGCTTATTTGAAGAAGCTTTTCATTACGTCTATCTTTTTCTTCTTCAAAGCCCTTGATAAGTTCTTTTTCGGCTTCTATCGTCTTCTCATGCTCAAGCTTTTTATTCTTAAGCTCTTCTAAGTCCTTAATGCCTTGAGCTATCTCTTCTTCAAGTACTTCAAGTGATTTCGTAAGCTCTTCTCTTTGAGTTTTTGCTTCACTTATATCTCTTTGAGAAAAGGCTATGTTTATCTCAAGTGAATTGATTTCTTTTTTAGCCGCATTTATCTTTTCATTTATTGCAATGATTTCTTCATTTAGTTTGTCATAAGATGTTTTTTCTGATTTAAGCTCTTCTTCCTTATTAATAAGCGCCGCTTTAGCTGCTTCTAATGATTTTTTCTTCTCTTTTATCTCGTCCATTAGCTTAGTAAGCATGTGTTTACGCGAAATAAATGATGATTTTACTTGGCTACCGCCCACTATTGATCCAGATGAATTTATTATTTGTCCATCTAAACTAACGTATCTATATTGCTTATAAACTTTTGATATTCTTAAAGCAGCATCAAAAGTTGTCGTTACAACTGTTCTTTGAAGCAGGCTCTTAAATAGATTGTCATATTTTTTATCATAAGTAATTAGCTCACTCGCAAAGCCTATAGCATCTTTGTCATTAATATTATAATTTTCATTTGATCTAGAATTATATCTATTAAGTGGATAGAAAGTCGCTCTACCATAGTTATTCTTCTTCAAAAAGTCGATGTACTCTTTGGCATCGTCGTCTCTATCTATGACTATGGCTTGCAAATTCGATTGCAGTGCTGATTCTATGGCAAGTGAGTATTTTTCATCGCAGTTAAAGATGTCAACTACAAGTCTCGATTCAGATTTGAAATATTTTTTCTTCGCTGCCTTAGCTATCTCTTTAACGCTTCTGTAGTAGCCATCGAGATTTTCCTCAAGATTCTTGTGCATCTCATAGCTTTTTTCTAAAACTCTAATGTCATTTTCTAAAGCAAAGTAAGCGTCCTTTGATTTTGCTAATTCATCAACTTTTGCTGTGATCTCATCTTTGGCTTTTTTGTAAAGCTCTTCCTTTTCACTAAACGTCTTAGTTAAATCATTAAGATTGTTATTTGCTTTGTTGAATTCATCATTTTGCTTATTTAATTCATTTTCTTTATCGCTTATCTTTTTTTCTATGTCCGTAAGCTTTTCGTTTTGAGTAGTTTTATTATTATTCTTGTTTTCTATACTTAATCTTAGCGCCTCAAGATCTTTATCAAGCGCTAGGCCCATATTCATAGCGTCATCGTAGCTAGTTCTATCATAAGATGCGTTTTCATTTTTAAGTGCTTCAAGGTCCTTAGCTATATTTAATAAAGTTTCTTCGCTTGATTTTTTCACAAGAGATAGTGTTTTTATCTTTTCTTCTGATTCTAGTAATTTATTTTCGTGCTCTTTCTCTTTTAATTTGTTATCAAGCACTTTGTCTTCTATTGACTTAAGTTTTTCTTTGTTTATCTCAAGCTTTTGCCTATTGATATCAAAGTCTCTAAGATCTTTATTTCTTTGTTCTTTAATCTCGTCGATAAGCGCTTCATATTTCTTAAGCTCAGCTTGTAGTGGCGCAGCGCTCTCTTCAACTTCTTTATTCTTTATTTCACTTAATTTTAAATCATCGATGAGCCTTTCTTTATCCGATGTAAATTTGAGTAAATTCTTCTCAATCTTTTCATAAGCATTATATGAAATAGATACGTCAACCTTTTTGTACTCTTCCATAAGACCCTTATATTCTCTGGCTTTTTCCGATTCGCCCTTAAGTCTCGCTTCATTTTGTTCTATTTCATAAAGAATATCTTTTATTCTAAGTAAATTTGCTTCAGTCTTATCAAGCTTCCTTAAAGATTCTTCTTTTTTGTATCTATACTTACTAACGCCTGATGCCTCTTCAAAGATGGCTCTTCTGTCCTCTGGCTTATTTGATAGTATCTCGTCTATCCTTCCTTGGCCAATTATGGAGTAGCCGTCCTTACCAACGCCTGTGTCCAGAAAAAGCTCTCTAACGTCCTTCATCCTGGCCTTTTTATTGTTTATAAAAAATTCACTCTCGCCTGAGCGGTACATGCGTCTTGTGACCTCAACCTCTTGGTATTCAACAGGTAGAGCGTTGTCATCATTTGAAAATACTATACTTACTTGAGCGTAGCCAAGTGCTTTTTTCTCTTCAGTTCCTTGGAAGATAACGTCACTTGCCTTGTTCGCTCTAAGCGATTTATTGCTTTGCTCTCCTAAAACCCATCTAACAGCGTCAGATATATTGCTCTTACCACTACCATTAGGCCCTACAATCGTTGTAACTCCAGGGGTAAAGACTATTTCAGTTTTATTTGCGAAGGACTTAAATCCCTTCAATATTAATTTATTTAAACGCAAAATATTTGCCCCTTTCGTACTTATTCTTTATAAGCTCCTTAAACGAGTAACTCTGTGGGCTTCCATCGTAAAACATTAGCCTATCGTCCTCATCAAAAATGCCTTTTATCTCGTAATTTATTTTATATTTTTGATAAATCTTCTTTCTATTTGTTTTTTTCGAGCCGCTCAAGTATGAAGCTACTTTTTTTGAAGATGCTATGGTAAAATCATTTGTAATTTTATTAAGCTCAATAAATTCTTCTATGATTTCTAGATAGATTACCTCGTATGTTAACGAGCGTATTGCCGGGTGGAATGGCCCTGCCACTACGTCCTTACCTAGCTGTATATTATCAGTAGTTTGAAGACCTATCCTTATTATCTCTATATCTTTTGCTTCAAATATTATAACGATGCTCTTAAGCGTATCAACTGCTTCGTCCACATCCAAGGGCTTGTATGAGCCATCTTCAAGTATATCCACTAGTTCTGTATCTTTTATAACAAGCGTTGGATATATCCTTACAAAATCCGGCTCAAGCGCAGCTATCGCTTCAGCCGTAGCTATATCCATATCTTTAGTGGATTTATATAGTCCTGTCATCATTTGAAGACCAAGAGTAAAGCCTCTCTTCTTAATCATTTTAGCGCTGCGAATCGTGTCAGCTGCCTTATGACCTCTCCTAAGTGCATCTAAAACAGCGTCATTCATTGACTGCGCGCCTAGCTCAATGGTTTTTACATTATACTTTTCCAGCTCATTAAGAATTTCTTCACTTATAGCATCAGGCCTTGTTGATATCCTTATGCTGTCAATGAGGCCACGCTCTATGTATGTATTTGCAAGCTTTAAGTAGCTAAGCATAAGCGGGTAATCAAGCGCAGTGAAGCTGCCTCCATAAAAAGCAAGCTCTATATCACTTTTTCCTTCATATAGCGCCAAATACTTTTCTATATCATTTTTTATATTTTCTTCTTTTTGCGCATCATAATCCTTTGCTATCTTCTTTTGATTGCAGAAAATGCAATCGTTTGGGCAGCCTAAATGCGGTATAAAAATTGGTATTATATAGTTTTTTTTCATTCTATCAAATTCATCTCAATCGCAAGTTTTTTCGAAGCCATTTGCTTAGCAGCCTTCTTTGTCTTCGCCGTGGCAATGGCTTTGTATCCATCAAGCTCAGCTTTGTACTCAAAACTCTTATCATTATCAGGTCCATATTCTTTTACTAGAGTAAATACTAAGTCTAGGCCATGCTTTTGAGCATATTCAATCAAAATATTTCTATAATTTAGAAAATCATTATTCGCGTCCAAGAGCATATTGGCATCTTTTAAATATTTATCCAGTATAAATTTCTCAGCTGCATCGATGTCTGAGTCTAAGTATATGGCAGCAATCAAGGCCTCTAAGTGATCAGATAGTATCGAAGTCTTATCAAGATCTAATCTTAAATTTGCTTCCATATAGATGTACTCATCCAAATGAAGATTTTTAGCGACCATATTTTGGTATGAAGCTTTGCCAAGCATAGCAATAAGCTTTGATAGAGCACCTTCGTCCTTGTCTATGTACTTAGTGAATAAATTCTTTGCCAAGACATATGAAAGCACTTTGTCGCCTAAAAACTCAAGACTCTGAGCATTATATGGTGTAGTTAAAAGTTCTGCCTCACTAGCGCTCTTGTGAACCAAACTTGTAAAAAGCAAATTTTCGTCATTAAAATTATATCCGATAATCGCCTGCAAGCTTTTGAGCTTTTCGCGAGCATCGGATATATTAGAATTCTTCATTATTTTGCAGCTTCTACGGCTAGTGCGATTGCCTCTCCAACTGTTTTAACACTTGTAACCTTGTCATCATCAAGGCTTACATTTAATTCGTCTTCTAAATTCATAATTAATTCAACTATGGCGATGGAATCTGCCTTTAAGTCTTCTTTAAATCTTGTTTCGTCCTTTAAATCTTTAAGATCTACTTTAAATTGCTTAGCAATTATTTCTTTAATTTTTTCTTCTAACATAGCTCCTCCTAATTTTCCTTTAAATATTCTATAACTCCTGAATTCACAAAGTCAACAGTATTTCTTATAGCTAGGTAAAATGCCTTCTCATCGCTATTGCCATGTGCTTTGATTATTGCTTTATTTACGCCTAAGACAGGTGATCCACCATACTTAGTAAGTCCCATAAGAGACATGATATCCTTTAAAAATGAAATCTTCAATTCGTCAGAGGAGAAATATTTCTCATCTGTCATAACAAAGTTCTTTATGCTTCCTACAAAGACTTTGCTGGCGCCTTCAAGCTCCTTTAGTATTACATTGCCTACAAAACCGTCTTGAACGATGATGTCTGCTTCAGTCGTAAGCACTTCGTTGGCTTCGATATTGCCAATAAAATTAAGTTCTGAATTTTTAAGTATTTCATGAGCCTTCTTAGTTAGCTCGTTACCCTTTTTAGCTTCAGCGCCGTTAGATACCAAAGCGACCTTCGGATTTTTGATTCCAAGAAGCTTTTCCACGTACTTTGAGCCTAGTTTAGCAAATTCATAAATAAATTCTGGCTCGCAGTCAACATTGGCCCCTGAATCCAAAAGCAGTGTTGGTCCATTTATTCCTGGTAAGAATGTTGGTATGCTCGCTCTTTTGTAGCCATCTATCCTCTTTACTATAAGCATAGCTGCAGCAAGAAGCGCGCCAGTTGATCCAGATGATATAAAGGCATCTGCATCATCATTTTCAACTAAGTACTTTGATGCTAGGACTATGGATGCTTTATTCTTCTTTCTTATGGATAGAGCCGCTTCGTCCTCATTTGTTATGACGTCTTCAGTTTGAACTATCTCATAATTCGCTGCATCAGCTCCAAGATGCTCTTCAATCTCTTTTCTATCGCCAAACAAAACAAAATCTAAAGAGCTGTCCTCTGCCTTTGCCTTTTGTACAGCCATGAGCATAGCTTTAGGTGCATTGTCGCCGCCTTGTGTATCAATTAATAACTTCATAATTTCCTCCGTTCTAAATCCATAATTATTATACATTATTTTGTCTATTAAATCAAGTTTTTTATATTATCACTAATGCATGTGGCAAATCTAATAATATAAATTTGTCTTTATTGCTTATTCTAGTAGGATTTTTATTTCTTCATATGTTAATTTTTCTGCGTTTTCTATAAGGCTTTCTAAGATTGCTCCTCTTGTTATTAGTCTATGAGTTCTTTCTTTTCTTCTTTTTTCTATGTCTTGTTTTAACATCTTCTTTTCTTGATTTTTTAGTTGTCTTAGTCTTTCTTCTGTATCATCAATTTTGTCTTTTATTTCTTTTGACTCTTGTCTTATTTGTTCTAATTTATTCATATATAACTCCTTTCTTGTAATAAAAAAGAGTTAACATTTATGCTATCTCTTTAAAAGTTTCATTATTAAATCTCTTGTCATCTAACAAAGCATTAAAATAAATCTTCCAACCTTTTCCAATTTTCATTATTCATTTCTTTTGTGTAGTTTGTATTGTTAATATAAAGTCTTGTATCTTTATCTCTAACAAACCCCCAATTTATTTTACGCCTTTATGCGTAATCCTTAAAAGCTTTGAATTTATTTTCGATTTGCTTATCAATATTTTCCAGATGACCTTTCTTTACCATATCCTTAAGTTTCCTTGAATTAGTTTTTCTTTTTTCACTAATATAATCTGCAAGTTGTTGACTTTTTTCATTGGCATCTTCTATAATCTTTTTCATAGCTTTTAAAATAGCCTTTGCTGAATACTGAGCCACTTTTATCTCAATATTTATAGCCTTATTATTAACTTCATCATTTACCATATAGGCGACCTCCTTTCCAGGGAAAATAAAAAAGCGGCCCAGACTTTTACATCTGAACCTCTAAAATTTTAATTCTATAGTTTTTTATTATTTTTAATTTTATTACTGTTGTGACGTACTTTATAAATTATGTGTCGCAAACTATTATTTGCTTTTTAATGCCTTATTGATGGTTTCTTGAATAAAAGGACTACAGCATTTACCCAAAGGATTGTTAATTTCGCACTTTCCATTTTTCATTGCCCCTGTAAGTCTAATAATATCTTTAATATTCTTTGCACCATCATCTAAAACAGCGTTTATAATTTGTTGCTCTGTAACTTGGTTGCAATAGCATATATATTTGGGATTTGCATCCTTTTTAAACCATATAGGAACTTTTACATCTTCCTTATAAAAAACTCTTTCATTGTTTAAGTTATAATACACGACATCACAATCTTCATTCATACATAAATAGTAAGTTTCTTCATCTACAACCTTTCCCATAAGGTTTTCTGATACCATATGCTTTACAGTTATATTCTTAACCTTTTCTCCTATTTTGTGACATTTGGGGCAATTTGCTTTTTCTTCCACTGTACCAGTGGTTTTTTGTATTGAACCTCAGCAAGATTGATTTATCTTATTTTCTTGACTCACTTTATTTCCTCCTGTCTGAATAAATATTATTACTATAGTTAATCAGGATATCTAATACCTCTTTCAATGGATCTACAGGTTGCAGCTCTTTTTAAGTCTTCTTTGTTCATTTCTCTTTCTACCAATAAGTGCCATAATGGTTTATAAGAAATTGCCATATTATTACCCCTTATCCGTTTTATTGTTAAGATATATTATATCATAAATAGGCTGATAAGTCACTTTAGCCTATTTTATACTTGTGCTTGCGTTAGTATTTATTGAGATAGTCCTTGTTTTTTTCCTTGTCCCACTTGGAACTGCTCCAAATCAATTGGACCTAGTAGGAACAAATACGCAATAAAAAAACTCAGGCGATTAACCTGAGTAATTTTATTCAACATCTAAAACCTTTTCACCATTGTAATAACCACAGCTCATGCATACTCTGTGTGGTCTTTTCATTTCATGACATTGAGGACATTCAACGAAAGTTGCTTTTCTTAATGTATAAGATGAAGCTCTTCTCTTGTTACGTCTTTGTTTTGATGTACGTCCTTTAGGTACTGCCATTAAAAACACCTCCTTAACTTACAGTAAATGTATTTCTTTACTAATTCGCATTTATAACATTACAATTATACTGTTTTTTCTATCTTTTGTCAAGACTTTTTCTATCTTATTTTAAATTATTTTGAAATAATTTCCTTTGTGTCTCTTGCTATCATTAATTCTTCGTTTGTTGGGCAGATGTAGATCTTAATCTTAGCGCCATCTTTAGCGATGTCTACTTCTTTTCCTCTAGTACCATCGTTCTTCTTGTCATCTAGTTCAATACCTAGGTGTTCTAGTCCGTGAAGAATTTCTCTTCTCATTGTGTCAGAGTTTTCACCAATACCACCAGTCATAACGATGGCGTCAAGTTCTGGCATTTGAGCCATGTAAGCACCGATGTACTTTTTAACTCTGTTTGTGAACATATCAAGTGCAAGTCCTGCTTTTTCATTTCCTTTGTCTCTCGCTTCTTCAAGGTCTCTAAAGTCTGAGCTTAGCTTAGATACGCCAAGTACACCTGATTTTTTATTTAACCATTGGTTAGCTTCATGTGGAGTGATATTTTCATTTTCACATAAGAATGTAACAACAGTTGGGTCGATATCGCCTGATCTTGTTCCCATTACAAGGCCTTCAAGCGGTGTAACACCCATGGATGTATCGTAAACTTTACCATTCTTAATGCAAGCTAAACTTGATCCGTTACCTAAGTGGCAGTTGATTATGTTTAGTTCTGATAAATCTTTATTAAGTATTTCAGCCATTCTATGTGCTATATATTTATGAGAAGTTCCGTGGAAACCGTATTTTCTAAGTCTATACTTTTCATATAGATCATAGTCAATAGCGTACATGAAGTTCTTAGCTGGCATTGTTTGATGGAAGGCTGTATCCATAACAACAACGTTTGGTTTGCCGCTTACAAGTTCTTCGCAAGCTTCTATACCCATAAGGTTTGCTGGGTTGTGAAGTGGTCCGAAGCAAATGAATTTTTCGATAGTTTTCTTAACGTCTTCATTTACTAAAGTAGAATCTGTGATGATATCTCCACCGTGTAGTACTCTGTGACCTATACCGTCGATTTCGTCAAGTGAAACAACAACGCCGTGTTCTTTGTCAACAAGTGCATCAAATACGTGTTTCATAGCAGCCTTATGGTCTTTCATAGCTTCTTCTACTACAAAGTTTTCTCTTCCATCAACCTTGTGAGTAAGTTTTGATCCTTCAATACCAATTCTTTCTACTAAACCTTTACATATTACGCTTTCATCTTCCATATTCATCAGTTGATACTTTAATGATGATGATCCGCAATTAATTACTAATATTTTCATTTTTACCTCCCTGAATATTTAACAAATCATATACATATATGATATAATAAATTATAGAAAATTTCAAGTGTTTTTTATGAAAGAAGGGAAAAAGTTGAAAATAGCCGCAATTATTTGTGAATACAACCCATTTCACAACGGTCACATCTATCATATTCGTAAAACAAAAGAAGCTTTAGGCGCCGATGCAGTGGTCGCTCTGATGAGTGGCAATTTTGTGCAAAGAGGCCTTCCTAGTGCCTTTACCAAGTATGAAAGAGCTAAGATTGCCTGTGAATATGGCTGTGACCTCGTCCTTGAGCTGCCCGTCTTCTCTTCTATAGCTCCTGCAGATATATTTGCAAAAAATGCTGTGAATATACTAAATAAGCTGAACGTAATTGACTACCTAAGCTTTGGCAGTGAAGATGGTATAGAGGCTCTTAGAAAAGCACATGAAACGATGAAGGCAAATGAAAAGCAATTTGATGAGCTAATTAAAAAGCATTTGACGAGTGGTCTATCTTACTCAAGGGCTTACGCTTTAAGCTTTAATAAGCTTACTACGAGTGATATAATGTGTAAATCAAATAATATACTTGCTTATAAGTATATAAGTGCTCTTGACGAAACGAAGAGCGCGATGAAGCCATTCGCCGTGAAAAGACATGGCCCTCATTATAACGACGAGTGCGATGAGGCTGGCATGGCAAGTGCGAGTCATATACGCTCTCTTATATATAAGGGTGAAGATGTAAGTGATTTAGTCCCAGCACTTCCCCAAGAAAAAATTATTGACTTGGAAAAATATTTTTCCTATATCAAATCCATTTTTATAAGAGAAAAGAATTTTAAAATGTATTTTGAATATGATGAAGATGCTGTAAACTATATTAAAAAATACATCTATGAAGCGAAGAGCTATAATGAATTTATGGATATGGTCTCAAGAAAAAACTTTTCAAAGAGCAAGATCAATAGATTTTTATTAGCAATGCTATTAAACATTTATAAAGATAGTGTTTCAAGAGATAATGAATATGATTTTATAATACCTTTATGTGCAAATGAAAAGGGGAAAAAAGTTTTAAAAGAGATAAAAAAACATAGCGATGTAAATATCATTAGCAAGTACAAAGATCTTGATAATTTAAGTCATGAGAGCAAGCTAGACCTTGATATCTTGGTAAACAATGATAAAATTTATTATCTGATGAAGGGCATGGATGTAAAAGATGCTTACAAGATTAATTTACAAAGTATATAAAAAACTCTTAAGAAATAGCAAATTATATGATATAATTAAAATGTTAGGAATAAAATAAATAATATAAAGGAGGACATATATGAAATTACTAATTATCGGCGCAGGTCCTGGCGGATACGAAGCCGCTTTCAGAGCTGCTCAACTAGGAAATGATGTTGTTCTTGTTGAAAAGAACTTACTTGGTGGTACTTGCCTAAACATTGGCTGTATACCTACTAAGACTATGGTTAAGATAGCTGATTTTTACAGCGAAGTTCAAAATGCTGAAGAATTTGGCGTAAAGGTTGACGGATATAGTCTTGATACTGAAAAGATTTACCAAAGAAAACAAGATGTAATGGGTAAACTTAGAGACGGAATCGAATATTTAATCTCAACATATGACAATATCAAGCTTTTAAAGGGTAGTGCTTCTTTCGTTAGCGAAAATGAAGTCAAAGTAGTTTTAAATGATGGCGGCGAAGAAAACGTTACATTTGATAAGTGCATCATAGCTACTGGATCAAAGGACATCAAGCCACTTGAAGGATGCGATTTGCCAAAGGTTTTAAACTCAACTACTCTACTAAGTTTAAAAGAAATACCTAAGTCAATGATAGTTATAGGTACAGGCGTTATAGGCCTTGAGTTTGCTACTATCTACGCAAGCTTTGGTACTGAAGTAACTGTTATCGGTAACAATATGTTTAAGACAGCAGATATTGAAATACAAAAGAGATTACAATCAATATTAAAAAATCCAAATCTAAAGTTCGCTACAAAGCAACACTCTAAAAAGATAGAGCAAGCTGGCGACATGCTTAAGGTAACTACTCAAATGGTAGGCAAAGACACTTTGAAAGAGTATGAAGCTGAATATGTATTAGTTGCTCTAGGAAGAGCAAGCAATACTGATGGTCTTAACACTGAAGCAGCTAAGGTTGAAACAAAGGACGGCGGCGTTTTAGTTGATGAAAACCTAAAGACATCAAACGACAATATCTATGCTATCGGTGATGTTATATACAAAAACACTCAACTTGCTCACTTTGCTACAGCTCAAGGCTTCCATGTAGTTGAACAATTATCTGGTCTTGAACCAAAAACTGATCTTTCAATCGTTCCAGCAGTATTATACACAGTTCCAGAACTTGCTCAAGTTGGTAAGACTGAACAAGAACTTGAAAAAGAAGGTATTGAGTTTGACAAAGCAAAGTCCATGTACCAAGCAAATGGTAAGGCACTTGCTGTTGGCGGAACTAAAGGCTTTATAAAGATACTATCAACAAAGGATCACAAGAAGATTTTAGGCTGCCACATCATCGGTAAGGACGCTGACCTATTGATCCACTACGCTGTTATAGCTATGTCCAATGGTCTAAGTGTTGAAGACTTATCAAATATGATATATGCTCACCCAACTATTGCCGAAGTATTTAAGGACGCAATTGAATCGCTTGAAGGCAAGTCAACAAACTCGCCAATGGCAAAATAATTATAAAGATTTTATAAGCAGATAAGAAAATAAATGCGAAGGTAATTATGTACTTTCGCATTTATTTTTTTACTTTTCTTCTTTGTTTTGTGCTACGTGATTTTCTTGGCTAACAGAAGCAGACATTTTTCTAAGCTCTGTTCTGTTTTCATTCAAAGTAGTAATCATGTCTTTTAAGTTTTCTTGTGCGTTCATTAGAAGCTTGTCAGAGTATTCAAGAGAAGAGCGCTTTAAGTTTGTTGAAGCAATTTGTGCTTTGTTCATAATGTCTTTTGCTCTTTCATTAGCTTCTTTTAAAACTTCTTCTTTGCTTACAAGCTCTTCAAGTTTTAATCTTGTTTCTTTAATGATTTGTTCTGCATCTTTATTTGCTTCGCTTATAATTCTTTCTCTTTCTTCTTTGATCCATGCAGCTTGTTTTATTTCATCTGGAAGTTTTATTCTTAACTCGCTTATAATGTCTAGTAATTCTTCTTTTTGAACTAAAACCTTACTTGTTAGAAGTAGAGAACCAGCTGTTTCAACAATGTCCTCAATCTCATCAATAAGACCTAATACATCCATTTTTTAACCCCTTTCGTATTTCTTTTTCAATGCTATTTCAACATTTTCTGGCACTAAGGCCGATATATCTCCATGATAGTAGGCAATCTCTTTCACGATTGAAGAGCTAAGGAAGTTGAACTTATGTGACGCAACTAAGAATATAGTTTCTAAGTCCTTATTAAGTGATTTATTCGCCATAGCCATTTGAAGTTCGTATTCATAGTCAGAAACGGCTCTTAAACCTCTTATTACGTAGTTGGTACCCTCTTCTTCGCAAAATGAAGTAAGAAGACCATCAAAAGTCTTTACCTTAATCTTCTTTTCGTCTTTGAAGATTTCCTCTATCATCTTTTTTCTCTCATCTATAGTAAATAAGTGTTTTTTCTGTACATTAGTAGTTATGCCTATGATTAACTCGTCGAACATATCCTTTGATCTGTTGATGATATCAATATGTCCATTGGTTATAGGATCAAAACTACCAGGATAGATAGCTTTCATTTAACACCTCTTTATAAAAAATATTTTCTTATCGCCAATTGTTCTTGTGTCAATATCAAAATCATCCGCGCTAATTACTTCAGCTAAATCATAGTCCTTATTTTCTTCTATGATTATACTGCCTTTATCCTCAAGTAAATCAAGAGAGATAATTAGCTTAAGTACTTCATTTAGTAGCTCACGCTCTTTGTATGGCGGATCCAAGAAGATGTAGTCAAAGTTTTTCTCCTTAAGAGGCCCTTTTAAGGCTCTTATGGCATCCATCTTCATCAGCTTTATCTCGTCATTAAGCTTTAAGCTTTCTAAATTTTTATTTATTACGCTTATGGCCTCGCGCGATGAATCTACTAAGTAGACGTCCTTCGCGCCTCTTGAGTAAAACTCAATGCCTATCTGTCCTGTGCCGCTAAATAGATCTAAGACAGATGCGTTAATCGCTATTGGCGATATGATATTAAATATTGTTTCTTTTATATTATCCAAAGTTGGTCTCGTCTTAAGACCTTTTGGAGCTATTAATTTTCTTGATTTGAATTCGCCTGATATAACTCTCATAGCTTTCCTCTTAATTCAAGATGATATCTTGTTTACTATCGTAAAAGACTGAGTCCATATTGTTTAATAAGGCTTCATATCTGTCTTTTTCGTAATCAATGTCGCCTCTTAATATTGATAATACTTCTTTGTTTATGTCATTAATCATCTCAGTATCCTTATCAAAATCAAAGAATTTAAAATCTATAGAGCCGTGCTGCTTTGTTCCGAAGAAGTCGCCTGGTCCTCTTAGTATCAAGTCTTTCTTCGATATCTCAAAGCCGTCGCCAGTCTCTTGCATTAATTTTAATCTTTCGTAGCTAATATCATTTAGCTTGTCATAAACAAGGACGCAATACGCTTGATCCGAACTTCTTCCTACCCTGCCTCTTAATTGGTGAAGCGTAGATAGACCGAACCTTTCTGCGTTTAGTATAATCATTAGATTAGCATTAGGAACGTTTACACCGACTTCTATAACAGTAGTTGAAACAAGTATCTGCACTTCGTTATCTTCATAAGCGGACATTATCTTGTTCTTCTCTTCGTTTGATGTCTTTCCATGAAGGAGAGCCACATTATAATCTTTGAAGTGCTCCTTCAGCTCTAAATATACATCATTTGCGTTTGCCAAGTCAAGCGAGTCACTCTCTCCAATCAGAGGCGTAACCACATAGACCTGCTTTGATTTTTTTAGTTCTTTTTCTATAAAATTAAAAATTCTTTCCTTGTAAGAGTAAGGCACAGCGTATGTCTCGACTTTTTTCCTTCCTGGCGGCATGGTCTTGATAGTTGATATATCAAGGTCACCGTAGAAAATTAGTGACATGGTCCTTGGTATCGGCGTTGCACTCATTACAAGAGTGTCTGCGTATATTGATTTATTCGTTAAATTTGCCCTATGCTTAACGCCAAATCTGTGTTGCTCGTCCGTGATAACGAGTCCAAGCTTATTAAAAGTAACTTTATCTTGGATTATAGAGTGAGTTCCGACAACTATGTCTATTTCCCCGCTCTCTAGCCCCTCATAAATCTCATTCTTTTCTTTATTTGATATTGATGATGATAGCAGCGCCACTTTTATATCTTTAGCTTTGAAAATATCTTTAAGGCTCTCGTAGTGCTGCTTAGCTAGTATCTCAGTCGGTGCCATCATTGCAGCTTGGTAGCCATTGAGATGCGCCTTATACATAGCGTATACAGCGACTATAGTCTTACCGCTTCCAACGTCTCCTTGGACTAACCTATTCATCCTCTTATCAGCTTGCATATCGGCATTGATCTCGTCTATGACGGTCTTTTGGTCAGCTGTTAGCTCAAAGCCAAGCCCCCTAATAAAGTCATCTTCTTCATCAAAGTGCTTGAACTTTATATAATTTTCATCCTGAACTTCTTTTCTTAAGACCTTAAAGCCATATTCAACGGTAAATATCTCTCTAAAAGCTAAAGTCCTTCTCGCCTTCTCCAAAGTCTCGTGAGACGTTGGAAAATGCAGTTCTTTAAGTGCTTCATCTATACCATATAAGTTATAATCACGTATCAAAACTTCTGGAATTATCTCTTTTACTAAGCCCTTTGTATTTAGTAGCTCGCTTACTATTGAGACCAGTTTTGAATTATATAAACCTTTTACAAGATTGTATATTGGGCCGATGTAGCCAAGTCTGTCTGTGTTTAAACTATTGTAAAATTCAGGATTAGAAAAACTGTATCCAAATTTATTTTTACTTAATTTGCCAAAAAAGTAGAATGTTTTGCCTGGCTTAAAGATGTTTCTATAAAAATTCATGCCAAAGAAGAAAACTTTCGCATTATTCTTCTCATCACAAACGTCAAACATCATCATATTTCTCTGCCTCATTATAGGCGAAGAAATGACTTTTACCTTAAACAGAGCCGCTTCAGCTAGACTATCATCAGAGATAGTCCTAAGATTCTTCCTGTCCTCATACCTTCTAGGCCTGTTAAACAGTGCATCTTCTGCAGTGTATAAACCAAGCCTATTTAGATACTCTTCAGTTTTGCTTCCTACTCCCTTGACCTCTCTTAGCTTCATTATTCCAATGAAATTATATAGTAGTATAAAGCTTGTTTAGACTCGATTGCTTCGAAGTCGACATCCGGATATTTTTCTTCAAGTTTTTCAATTAAATCATCAGCTAAAGCTTTTTCAGCGTCTTCGCCTAGATATAGAGTCACTAAAGATGTATCCTCATCGATAAGTTCATCTATCATAGCCATAGTTGTTTCGTTTAAATCGGCTGAGCTTGCAAGTATCTTTGATGAGCTGATAGCAAGGTAGTTACCCTTCTTTATCTCTTTACCATCGATAGTAGTGTCTCTTACAGCAAAAGTAACTTCACCAGTTTTTACTTCGCTGATGGCTTCGTTCATATTGTCAAGAATTTCATCTGCACTCATGTCCTCATCGAATGTAATCATAGCTGTAATAGCTTCTGGCATATTTCTAGTCTCAACTACATGGATATTCTTATCGCTAAGGTCAATAGTTTGCTTAGCTGCCATGATGATGTTTTTGTTGTTAGGGAAGATAAATATATCGTCTGCATTGATCTTGTCAATTGCTTCCATGAAATCTTCTGTAGATGGGTTCATAGTTTGGCCACCAGTAACAACTTCATCAACTTTTAGATCCTTAAATATCTTTGTAAAACCTTCTCCTGAACTTACGGCAATAAAGCCATATTTCTTGTGCTCTTTTGGCTTATTATCTTCTTTTTCAGTATTTTTATACTCTTCTTCACTAAATAGTATCTCGTTGTGTTGAAGACGCATATTATCAATCTTGATGTCCTTTAAGTAACCAAGTTTTAAAGCTTCTTCAATAACTTGACCTGGGTTGTTTGAGTGTATATGGCACTTGATTATATCATCAAGAGCAACAACAACCATTGAGTCACCTATCTTTGAGATAGTTTCCTTAAATTCATTAACCTTGCTTGTATCGCCAGTTATAATAAATTCAGTACAATAACCATATTTGATATTGTCTGTAGAGATTTCTTTTCTATTAGCTGTTTGTTTAGTCTTATTTATATCTTGAACTGTAATTTCTAGATTTTCAGTTCTAGCGCCTTCTATTGCGCCTTTTAAAATACAGTAAAGACCCTTACCACCAGCATCAACTACACCAGCTTCTTTCAATACGCTCAATAGCTCTGGAGTTCTGTTTAATGATTCTTCTAAAGCAATAAGTGAATCATCTGCAAATTTAGAAAGTTCTGTGTAATTTCTATAGTTTTTACTTGCAAAACTTGCTAAATCCTTTGATACTGTTAGTATAGTTCCTTCTGTTGGTCTCATAACAGCCTTATAAGCAACTTCACTTGCCTTAACAAAGGCTTCCATCAATGCTTCGATGTCAATGTATTCCTTATCTTCTACAGCTTCTTTGAAACCTCTAAGAAGTTGAGATAAGATTACACCAGAGTTTCCTCTTGCTCCAAGAAGAGCACCCTTACTCAAAGCACTTGATATTTCTTTTACAGTTTTATTTTCTTCTTTAACTGCATTTGTAACTGCTGACTTCATTGTTAGAAGCATGTTAGTACCTGTATCTCCATCTGGAACAGGAAATACATTTAGAGCATCAACCATTTCCTTGTTTTCACCAAGTGAGTTTAGAGCTCCAATCAATGCTTTCTTTAAAACAATTGCGTCAATTTTATTAGTACTCACATTTACCTCCTACTTTTTGTCATTCATTCTTAGTCCTTGGACAAAAACGTTGACATTTTTAACAGACATAGCTGTTTGTCTTTCAACATTGTATTTTACTTTTTCTATAATGTTATCGCAAACAACTGAAATTTTTACTCCAAACTCCAATACTACATATAAAGATATGTCTAAGTGGCTTCCGTCTGTCACTACCTTTACTCCCTTAGCTAGATTCTCCATGTTAAGTAATTTGTAAAAACCATCTTTTGCATCGATTGCACTCATACCTACTATGCCATAGCTTTCCATAGCAGATAGACCTGCTATCTTGGCGATAACATTGTCAGCAATGTTAATAGTTCCTAAATCATTAGTATATTGACAAGGCATAAATCTCCCTCCATTCACTTAATAAATTTATTTTCTCTTTTGCTTTGCTTATTTGTATCCATAATTACTTATATTATACCATTAAATTGCTTATTTTTAAAGATATATATGGAAATTTTATGTTTTTTTGACATTTTCTTTAAAAAAAATCTATTTTTTATAAAAAAAGCTTGATTTTTATGATTAACTTTGCTATAATTAAGTAGTTAAAGCTTGAGAGGAGGTAAGAAAATGGGAAAAGTTTGCGATATATGTGGTAAAGGAAAGATTGCCGGTAATAAAGTATCTCACTCTTTAAGACACTCAAGAAGAACTTGGAAGCCAAACTTAAGAAGAGTTAGAGCAAACGTTAACGGAACTGTAAAAAGAATAAATGTTTGTACTAGATGCCTTAGATCAGGTAAGGTACAAAGAGCCGAATAAAAATTGCAGACTAACTGCAATTTTTTTTGCTCAATACATAGAAGAAGCAGAGCTAATTGCTCTGCTTCTTTCGCGTGTATATATAAAGGCCGATGCATTATGCATCAGCCTTCTTTGTATTTAAGCTAAATCGATTTTATAAAAACAATGTTGTAAAGACAAAGGCTCTGTTCTTATGTGCAGTGACTAAAGCATACTCGCCCATTGCCTTGTTGCTCATTAGTAATGAACTTTCTTTCTTAACTGTTTTATGATCAAGCTCCCACTTTGCTGACTCGATTGAAACTGTTAAATCTTCATCAACTGGTACCATTGAGAATGACACTACATCATATCTATTCAATACTCTAAGCTTATCGCCTTCGTTAAGCACTTTTGCTGCTTGTTGGCCTCCAAAGACAGTTATGTCAAGGTCCTTGCTATATGCTAAGACATTGTTTAGTACTGTCATAGTGTGATCAGTTTTTCCACCTAAAGCGCAGAAAACATCAATTTTCTTAATCTTGCACTTTTCTTTTACATATTCCAAGGCAAGTTCGAAGTCTGTCTTGTCCTTTTCTACGTCATATTCTATCCTTTCGATATCACTTGTCTCCATGTAGATTAGTGCATCTTCATTAACACTATCACAATCACCTATGAATAGGTCTGCTTCCATATTGTACTTAACTAAGTGATTTAAGCCGCCATCAACTGCTATGACCATGGCGTAATTTTTAATATCTCCTGTTAAAAAACTATCAATTGGTCCGTTTAATACTATTGCTACTTTATTTTTCATCTCTCAACTCTCCTAAATTCTTTTCTATCTCTGAATTTTTAAATGCTGCTGATCCTGCAACAAATAAATCTACTCCTAAAGCTTCTAAGCTCTTAATATTGTCCTTGTTGACGCCGCCATCGACCTCTAATATGATGTCTCTGCCGCTTTCGTCAATCATCTTTCTCACTCTTTTGATCTTCTCATTAACTGCTTCGATGTATGATTGGCCACCAAAACCTGGATTAACTGACATAATTAATATTAAATCAATATCGTCCATGATGTACTTAAGTGTTTCTTCACTTGTCGATGGGTTTAGTGACACACCGGCCTTCATGCCAAGTCTTCTGATTTCGGCAAGCGTTCTTTGTAGGTGTATAGTCGCCTCTTGATGCACGGTTAATATGTCTGCTCCAGCATTTTTAAAATCTTCCAAATATCTTTCAGGCTTTTCTATCATCAAGTGGCAGTCAAGAATAAAATCTGTGTTCTTTCTCACTGATTTAATGATTGGCAGACCAAAGGATATATTCGGAACAAAATTTCCATCCATAACATCAAGATGCAAATACTTAATATCAGCCTTCTTTAGTTTTTCTAAATCGTCTTGCAAATTATAAAAGTTTGCCGACAATAATGATGGTGCTATCTCTCTCAAGTCAATACCTCCTCTTTGCTTTTATCTCTTCATACATTAGTAGATAATTTTTATACCTAATGCGCGATATATTTTCTTCTTCTACTTGTCTTTTTATCTCACAATCAGGTTCATTGATGTGCGCGCACGACGCAAACCTGCATTTGTTCTTATACTTATTAAATTCTTTTATATAATTTTTTAGCTCATCTTCCTCTTGCAAAAAGTCAAGTTCAAGCGACGTAAAGCCAGGTGTATCAATGATGTTCGTATCTTCATCTATTGAATAGAGCTGCACTGACCTTGTTGTTTGCTTGCCCTTATTGAGCTTCGTCGATATCTCTTGGGTCTTAATTAGCTTGTTTTTATTGAGATAGTTCATTATTGACGACTTGCCCACACCAGATGGACCTGATAGAACCGAGGTTTGACCCTTTATCTCGTCTAAAACTCTGTGAATGGATTCATCATCATATATACTCGTCTCGAAGACATCGTAGCCGATGCTCTTATACATATTATATATAAGTTCATCAAGCTTGATATCTTTTTTGTTTATTATGATTATAGGCCTAATATGATTGTACTCTGCCATGACTAAGAATTTGTCAAGCAAAAGTAAATTTATGCTTGGCGTACTTATAGTCATGACTATAAGTAAATTATCTACGTTTGCTACGTTTGGCCTTATTAACTCATTTTTTCTTTCCTCAATGCTCTCTATAAGGCAGGAGCCATCTTTTTCTACAAAGTTTGCAATGTCACCAACAAGTGGCTTCATCTTAAGCTTCTTAAAGCTTCCAAGCTGCTTTGCTTCATAGATCTCGCCAATGCTCTCTATATAGAAAACGCCGGAAATGGATTTAATTATTTTACCCTTCATTAGTTCGCTTGCTTTGTAGTTATATAAGTGTCGTTCTTGTAAATATCGAAAGTGTCTCCTTCTTTAGCATTGTACTTGAATCTCACTTGACCATCTTCCTTGCTAACCATTTGATCGTAAACAGTTTCTTTTACTCCGTTAGAGTTTTTAATTATAGTAAAGTGTGTTTGATCAAGGTCTGGATCTGCTTGAAGAACGATGTCTATAACGACTGCGGCCTTTTCTTTTGGCTTATCTTCTTCTTTTGGTTTTTCATTTGTTTCATTATTTTCAGGTGTTTCTTCTTCGGCCGGCTTTTCAATCTTGCCTTTAGATACTACAAGGTCGATAACCTCATCTTTTTGAACAGTTGATCCTGATTTTATTGATTGATCTGTAACGATATCTTTATCAAAGTCTTCACTGTCTTTGCTTGTTATTTTGTATTTAAGTCCTAAATCTGTAAGCTCTTTTATAACTTCATCTTTGTTTCTTCCTATAAAGTCAGGAACTTCAACTTCATCAGAGTTACCCTTGCTTACAACTACCTTTATTAGGCTATTCTTTTCAGCTTGAGAGCCTTCCCCAGGTTCTTGCCTAATTATGATACCTTCTTCGTGCTCTTTGTCTTCTTCATAGCTTGGTTCTGCTAGCTTTAAGCCATATTGATACAAAATGCTTTCTGCATCTAGTATTGTTTCACCAACTATATTTGGTACTTCAACGCTATCTTCTGATTCAGATATAGTTAAAGACACTTTAAAATCTTTTTTAACTTTAAAATCTGCTTCTGGATCTTGTTTTGTTACAATATTGGCCTTGCCATCAGTCTTTTCTTTGGCAACTACTTCATAAGTAAGTCCTAAGGCTTCAAGTTTTGATTTTGCTGTATCTAAATCATCGCCTACAAGATTTGGCACTGCTACTTCGTCTGAGCCGCCACCGCTAAGTGCGCCTTTTAAGTAATTGTATCCAAAGAATAGTCCAGCTACTAGTAGTAGAGCTGTAATTATTCCTAAGAAAACGCCAGCTAAACCATTTTCTTTTTTCTTTTTACGGCGATTTCTGTTTGATTGTCTCATTTCAGAAATATTTTCCTCCCTATTTCTTTTAGTCTTTTCGTTTCTTTCTTCACGAATTATATCCTCTTGTTTTAAAACAACAGTTTCATCATTCCAGTTGTCATTTTGCTTGTCATAATTAAAGCTTACATCATCATCTAGGTATAAAAAATCCGCCAAGATGTCATCAACGCTTTGATACCTTTCACTTTGCTTCTTTCTTGTACACTTAAGTATGATTTTTTCAAGATTCTTGTTCATATTAGGCAGATACTCGGACGGCGGAACGATGTCGTCTTGTATTTGCTTCATCGCTACTGATATAGGATTGTCCCCATCATATGGCTTTTTGCCTGTTAGCATCTCGTATAAAACTATACCAAATGAGTATATATCAGTCTTATTATCAGTGTAGCCTCCTCTAGCTTGTTCAGGTGATATATAGTGGACTGAACCAAGTACATCAGATGTCGTAGTAACTGTAGTTGATGTAGATGCTCTTGCTATACCAAAGTCTGTTACTTTGACAGTGCCTTGTTTAGTAATCATTATATTGTGAGGCTTTATATCTCTGTGAACAACATTATGATCATGAGCGTCTTTCAAAGCTCTAAGGATTTGAATTGAATAATCAATTGCATCATCTTCAGAAAGTTTGCCCTTGCTATCAATTATATCCTTTAAAGTAGTTCCATCGATATACTCCATAACGATGTAATAAATAGTCTCGTCCTCAATAGTGTCAGTGCCTACATCATATATGCCAACTATGTTTTGGCTCGATAATGATGCAGCCGCCTTTGATTCTCTATTAAACTTCTTTATAAATTCTTCATCATTAGCATATTCAGGTCTTAAAATTTTTATAGCAACATATCTATCTAAAACTCTACATCTGGCTTTGTAGACTGTTGCCATGCCTCCATCGCCAATTTTTTCTAAGATTTCATATCTATCCGATAAAAGTTTTCCTATCATCTTATCCATTTTATCACCTCTAAGCCTTTATAGTTATTATAGTAACATTATCTCTTCCGCCCATAAGTATAGCTCTATCCTTAAGCTCTTCAGCTACCTTTTGCATTGAGATACTCTTGTTCTTCTCTACTAGTGCAAGTATTGAGTTATCTTCGACCTCTTTGTTAAGTCCATCTGTACATAAAAGTACTATGTCGTCCTTCCTGTGAATGAACTTATATGTGTCAATGACAACAGTTTTTTCTGTTCCCAAAGCTCTGGTCAAAGCGTTTTTGTTATCTATATTTTTAACATTAAAAATTTTGCTTCCCGCCCTTTTAATTAGCTCGTTGCCAAATGTGTGGTCCTCTGTTAGCTGAGCTATCTCGTGCTCTCTGATTAGGTAGGCTCTTGAGTCACCTACATGAGCTATGAGGCAAGTGTTTTTGTAATAGGCGCAGACCAATATCGTCGTGCCCATGCCCTCACAATCTTTATTAAACTTTGAATATTTGTAAATGGAATTGTTTGCGCTAACTATACTTGTTCTTATAGCGTCTTCGACATCGTCTATACAGACCACATCGTTTTTGTTCTTTAAGACATCGGCAATGGTATCGACAGCCATCTTACTAGCTAGTTCACCTGCCTTATGTCCACCAACCCCATCAGCAATTACAAAGAAAGGGAATGGATTATCATCGTAGATAAAAAAGTTATCTTCATTATTTGTTCTAGTTTTACCCTTATCTGAAACATAACCAATATTCACATTGACCACCTCCTATTGTTCAAGATAATTATTTCTAAGCTGTCCACACGAAGCGTTTATATCCGCTCCTAACTCGCGCCTAACGGTTACATTAAAGCCAAAGTCTTCTAAATATTTTTTAAACTTCATTATATTTTCTGAAGTGCTTGGCTCTTCATCGTACTCTTTAATCTTGTTAAGCGGAATTAAATTGATGTGTGACTTAATATCTTTTAATAAATTTTTTATATCTAAAGCAGATTGATAAGAGTCATTAAGTCCGTCGATTAAAACGTATTCAAAGGATATCCTCTTATTGATCTTGGCCTGATACTCTTTAAGCGCAGGTACAAGCTTATCAAAGGGATAGCTCTTTGTAATCGGCATAATATTCCTTCTCTCTTCTTCGTCCGCATTATGTAATGATATCGTTAATGTGATTGGATAATCATATTCGGCTAGCTTTAGTATCTTATCAGCAAGACCGCAAGTTGAAACGGTGATGTTCCTCTTCGATAGATTCTTGCCTTCTTTAGCACTTATTAGCTCAATAAATCTTATAAGCTCATCAAAGTTATCAAGCGCCTCACCGCTACCCATTAGAACCACGTTTGATACGTTTATATCATTTAGCCTTTCTATCTCATATATCTCGTCAAGCATCTCTGAGGCATAAAGATTTCTTATAAAGCCTTTCTTGGTTGATGCACAAAAGGCGCAGCCCATCTTGCAGCCGACCTGTGTTGATATACAGACAGTGTAGCCGTACTTGTACTTCATTAAGACGCTCTCAATGACATTGCCATCATAAAGCTCGAAAAGGTATTTCTTTGTATCATCAAGTTTTGATTTTAGTTCCAAAACTTTTTTTACGCCATATATCTCAGAGCTAGTAATAAGATTTTCTTTTAGATCCTGTGAGAATGTACTTATATCTTCGATATTCTTTATCTTTTGCTTGTGAATAGCTTCGAAGAGCTGTTTCGCTCTAAACTTTTTCTCACCAAGCTCTAAAAAGTACTCTTCAAGCTCTGATATATACATATTGTTAATAATCTTCGTCAAATTAATCCTTCCTTAGATGTGAAATGAAAAAGCCGTCGTTAATCTTTTCACTTGGCATGTGCTTAATAAATTTTTCCAAAGTAAAATCGTTATTTTCTTCTAAAAATCTCTTTAGCATCATTTCGTTTTCTAGCTTAAGTATACTGCATGTGCTGTAGATAAGCAAGCCGCCACGCTTAACGTAGTCTTTGGATATATCAAGTATCTTCCACTGCTTATCATTAAGCTCCTTAAGCTCTTTTATATTGATTTGATATTTTATTTCAGGCTTCCTAGATATTATACCACTTCCTGAGCATGGTACGTCTATCAAAACTTTATCAAATTTGTTAAGAAATTCTTTATTTAATTTCATCGCATCATTGGTTTGAAAATCAATATTGTCAAGTCCAAGTCTATGTGCCTCGCTCTCTAAGAGTTTTATCTTGTGCTCATATATATCGCAGCTAGTTATTGAACCGCTTTCAAGCTTCTCCGCCATGTGCATGGACTTGCCACCAGGCGCTGCGCATAGGTCAAGAACCTTGTCTCCCTTATTAAGCTCAATATAATCTTGAAGGCTCGCGCTTGTCACGTCTTGAAATGAAACATAGCCTTGTTTATATAAGCTTTTTATCACATCATTTACCTTGTCATATACAATGAGGCTGTCAATCGATATATAGCTCTCTTCGTATTTAATATCAAATTTCTCAAGAACTGCCCCGATAGCTTTTTTACTAGTCTTCTTTGTATTCACTCTCAGGTTAAGTAGCCTTTCATCCATAGATTTATCTAAAAAATCAATTACGGTCTCTTTATCGTAATCACTATTAAGTAAATCCAAAAATTCTTCATTAAGCGAATATTTTACGGCTAGCATCTTATCTTCGTCAGCTATATCGATTTTAATTAAATCATCTTTATTTCTTAAAAAATTTCTTAGATTGGCATTGACAAAGCCTGAAAGCCTCTTATTAACTTTCTTTGTTAGATTTACTGCTTCATTAACCGCAGCGCTATCAGGCACCTTGTCCATGTATATAATTTGATAGAGAGCCATCTCCATAATTATGAGTATCTCTATATCAATCTTCTCTAGCTTTGTTGAAGATAGCTTTGAGATGATATAATCAAGGTATTTCTTTCTCTCTACAACGCCATAAACAAGCTTTGTTACGAAAGACTTTGAAATATCTTTATCAAGCTTATTAAGTTCAGTTCTTAGACTAATGTTTGAGTAGGCACCACTTGCGAATATATCTTTCAAAATCAAAAAGCTTGTATATCTGTCGTTATTTTTAATCATTTCTTCTCCTCATAGAAAGTAATCTTAGTATCTCACTAAGTGCTGCAAAGGCTGCTGCAACGTATGTTAGAGCTGCTGCCTTTAAAACTTTCTTTGATCCATATATTGTTTCTTCGTCTACGCCCGGCATGGCACTAATTTCATTCAAAGCCCTTCTAGATGCGTTAAATTCAACTGGTAGAGTTATTAGCGTGAATAAAACTATGATGCCATATAATATTATACCTATATCGAATAGCTTCATGAAGTTAAAGAATATGCCTCCAAGTATCAAATACATTGCTAAATTACTTGAAATGCTTACAGCTGGTGCCATAAAGCTTCTTAAGTTAAGCATTGGATAGCTTTCCTTATCTTGAATAGCGTGGCCTACCTCGTGGGCAGCGACAGCAACTGAAGCGATGGATGTACCATCTGATATATCTTTTGACAAAGAAAGACTCTTGTCTCTTGGATCGTAAAAGTCACTCAAAGTGCCCGGCACTTCCTTGATATTTACATTTCTTAAACCGTTCTTATCAAGTATGGCTCTAGCTACTTCAGCCCCGCTACGACCGATTGAACTAATCCTTCCCATGTATTCTCTATATACTGCTTGTATCTTGAATTGAGCGTATAAGCTTAGTAGCATCGCTGGAATTATATAGATGAAGTATGAACTTACATAATTATGATATCTTCCCGCAAATATTAAAAAGTTTATCATTATCTATCCCCTAACCTTTCACCTATTTCAATTTTGTTTCCTCTTATATAATCAGAAACCTTCATTCTCTTCTTATTAGGCATTTGCACTTCACTTATGATGATGGCATCGTCCTTGCACTTAACTAAGATGCCGTCACCATTGACATTTAATATAGTACCTGCATCAGCATCACTACTAGCTTTGACAATGTCAGCCTTAAATATCTTCATATTATTGCCCTTATAAGTAGTGAAAGCAACTGGCCACGGCTGCATTGCCCTAATTATATGTTCTATCTTAGAAGCGCTTTCACTAAAATCGATAAAAGCGTCTTCCTTTTTAATCATCTTTACATAAGAGCTCTTAGCATCATCTTGAGGAGTACCTTCATCAAGTGCATCAAGACCACTTAAGTACTCCACTATCATCTCAGCGCCTAAATTAGATAGCTTCATAGTAAGTGTATCTGCTGTGTCATCATCTGCAATGGCTATCTCTCTTGTCATTAGTATGTTTCCTGTGTCAAGTCCCTTTGCCATCTTCATAAGAGTGATGCCTGTTACTTCGTCTTCGTTAATGATGGCCGCTTGAACAGGCGCCGCTCCTCTGTATTTTGGTAAGAGTGATGCGTGTATATTTACCGAGTGATACTTCTTCATATAAAGTATCTCTTCTTTAATAATTTGTCCATATGAAGCAACAACGATAACATCAGCGTCAGTATCTTTAATCTTGGCAATGGATTCACTGCTATTGACATCTTCTGGCTGAAAGACTTCTATACCGTTATCAAGCGCATAAGTCTTTAGCTCTGAGTAAGTGATTTGCATCTTTCTACCGCGTCTTCTGTCCGGCTGAGTAATAAGCATAGCTATATCAAAGCCATGGTCCTTTAAAGCCTTTAAGGGAGCCAAACTGAATAATGGCGTTCCCATGTAAATGACTTTCATTATTTAGCCTCTTTCATCTTTTGTTCTTTATCTAATTTTGCCTTAAGCTCATCATTTGTATACATTTCTTTAGCTTTGTCAGTGTATAAAATGCCTTTCAAATGATCTGTCTCGTGGCATATTACTCTAGTCAAAAAGCCTTCAGTTTCAAGCTCATGTTCATTGCCTTCAAGATCTTGGTACTTCATCTTAAGCTTTTCAGGTCTTTCAACCACACCAGAGTAGCCCGGAACCGATAGACAGCCTTCGTAATCGTCGCAGCTACCTTCTGTTTCGATTATATCTGGATTTACAAAAACCATAGGTCCTTCGCCTATGTCTATGACTATCATTTGCTTAAGTATACCTACTTGTACTGCAGCAAGACCAACGCCTTCCGCGTTATTCATAGTCTCTATCATGTCATCTGCTAGCTCTTTAAGTCTATCGTCAAAAACTTTAACTAGCTTAGATTGTTTTCTAAGAATTTCATCTTCGTCGTGTCTAATATTTCTAAGTGCCATCTTTACCTCCTATAAAAAATTTCTTGGATTTATATAAATGTTATAATTTACTTTTTTGTTCTTTGCAAATTTGCTTCTATATAAAATGAAGCGAATATAATCTTTTATCTCTTTCGAATAAGTATTAGTGTACTTCAATATAATTTGATATCTGTAGCTTGCGTTTATCTTTTCAATCGCGCATTGCATTAGCTTTGAGACATTGCATCTGATATCATTTTTATTTAAATAGCTCTCGATATCTCTTCTTAAGTACTCCATCTCAGCTTGGACAATATTTTTGTCAAGGCTAGTTCCGACGATGTATATCATATTAATGAATGGCGGATAGAGAAACTCTTGTCTTAAAGCAATTTCATTTCTATAGAAAGCCTCGTAATTGCCCTTCATCGCATAGCTAATGGTTTCGTTATCAATAGCGTAGCTTTGTAGAAGCACTCTTCCTTTTTCATCGCGGCCAGCCCTGCCAGCGACTTGAGTGATTAAATTATATGTGTCTTCGCTCGCCGAATAGCTCGGGAAATTTAGATTAGCATCGATTGATACAATGATTGCCGCATCAACATTCTTAAAGTCAAGTCCCTTACTAATCATCTGAGTGCCAATGAGTATATCGACTGCTCCCGAATTCATTTTCTTGTATAAATTGATGTAGTCATCCTCAGTTTTGATCGTGTCACTGTCTGCTCTAAGTATCTTAGCCTCTGGAAAAGTCTTTATAAGTAGCTCCTCAACCTTCTCTATACCATAGCCGGCGAAGCTTAGGGCCTCAGCACCGCATCTTGGACAAGTCTTTGGAATGTTCTTTACAAGACCGCAGTAGTGACACTTAATCTTGTTTATACCCTTATGATACGTCATGCTCACGTCGCAGTTATCACAAGTAAAAGTATATCCGCAGCTCTTACAGAATATCTCTTTGTTATAGCCGCGTCGATTTAAAAAGACTATGCTTTGCTTCTTTGTCTTAAGATTTTCATCAATAACTTCGAAAAATCTCGATGATATCTGACTGATGTTTCCTCTTTGTATTTCATCAATCATATTTACTAGCTCTATATCAGCTTCCTTTTGTCCCTTTGCTTTCTTATCAAGCTCTAAGAGCTCATATATGCCATGCTTAGCATTATAATAAGACGATATCGATGGTGTAGCGCTTGCTAAGAGTAGCGTTGCCCCCTCGCTCATGCTTCTATAATAAGCTACTTCATCTGTTTGGTACTTTGGATTCATGTCTGATATGTAGCTTTGATCGTGCTCTTCGTCAATGATTATGAGTCCTAAGTTTTTGCACGGAGCAAATATTGCTGACCTCGCACCTATGACTATGCTTGGCGAAGTCGATTTTATATCGTTATACTCGTCAAAGCGCTCGGATAGACTAAGCTTTGAGTGAAGCACGTGAACCTTTCTTTGAAAGCGTCCAATAAAGCGCCTAATTGTTTGTGGCGTAAGACTTATTTCAGGTACTAGTACTATAGCATCTTTACCCATTTGAAGACATTTTTCAACAAGATGTAAGTAAATTTCTGTCTTGCCAGAGCCAGTCACGCCTCTTAGTAAAAACTTTTCGCCTAAGTCATTTTGAAGTGAGTGCTCCATGCGCTTGTAAACCTTTTCTTGCTCCTTATTTAGCTTGATCTTTTCATAAGAATCTACATCGTAAGCCCTCTTCCTCGACTCTTGAATAAAATCTTCTCTCACTAAACCCTTTTTCAAAAGAGTTTTGATTGGTGAAGACGATATATTAAGGCTAGTGATTATATTTTTCTCCAAAGCGCTGCCATCGTTGTCCCTTAGATAATCAAGTACAGCTCTTTGCTTTTCGCTAACACCCTCGTCGTAAGCCACAAGGCTAATGTATTTTTCGTAGTGTTCCTTAACTTTTTGCTTAATCTTATACTTTTCACTAATGATATTGTCTTTAATAAGCTTAGTAAAATCACTAGCGGTAATGATTTTGAGCAATTCATCCTTTGTATATGCCTTGCCCTTTTCAAGACCAAGTACATCGTCATTAGCATAGTAAAAAAGTTCTAGCTCCTTAATTCCTCCTGGCGGAAAAACCAGTCTAAGCGCGTCGTTATAAGTCGAGATGTATCTATTTCTAAGCCATAGAGCTAGTTCAATCATCTTCTCATCAATGATGGCCTTATCATCAAGCACTTTGATTATGGACTTGATCTTTGATTCGTCTATGCCTACTTCATCGCAAGCGTTTAAAACCACAGCGATGCTAGGCTTATTTGACCTGCCAAAGGGAACTAAAACTCTTGTCCCAACGCCAATGGCTTCATCAGTCTTATAAGTAAAAACTCTATCTAAAACTCTCGATTTTGTATCAATAACAACTTGAACAAACATTAATTTTTCTTTCTATCTTTAAGTAATTCAGCTAGATTGTCAAGAATGATATCTGCTAATTCACTCTTCTTCATAAGATCAAAGGACGTAGCATTTTTGTTTTTATAGACAAAACTTACTTTGTTCTCATCGCTCTTAAAGCCTGAGCCCTTAAGTGTAATGTCATTAGCAACTATCATGTCAGCGCCCTTAGATAAAAGTTTTTTCTTTGCATTAGCAATAACATTTTCTGATTCAGCCGCAAAACCTATCACGATCTTTTCATCTTTCTTATCTTTAAGCGACTTGATTATATCATCAGTCTTCTTTATCTTGATGTCATTGCTTTCGTCCACTTCTTTTTTAATCTTCTCTTCACTGTATTCTGCTGGAGTAAAGTCTGCCGGTGCAGCCGCCATAATCAAAGCATCTGCGTCCACAAACTCCTTATTAACTGCCTCGTACATATCCTTTGACGATACAACGTCTACTATATTGAATGGATCCTTTATATCAAGGTCATTTGGTCCAATGATTAAAGTGACATCGGCTCCTCTATTGTAAGCCTTTTTTGCAATGTGGTAGCCCATCTTGCCAGTCGAACGATTTGAGATGTATCTAACTGGGTCTATCGCTTCAACTGTATGTCCAGCCGTAACAAGTATCTTGTACTTCTTAAGGTCTTTATTAGCAAGTAAATAATCGATGCGATCAATTATTCTTGCTGGGTCTGGCATCTTACCCTTACCTATGTCGCCGCAAGCAAGTAGACCGCAATCTGATTCAAGTATGTCTACGCCCCTATCTTTAAGCGTTTTAATGTTCTCTTGTGTCGCTTCATTTTCTAGCATAACAGTGTTCATGGCTGGCACCACAAGTTTTTTTGCCTTGCTAGCTAAAATTGCTAAAGTTACCATATTATCACAGATACCATGAGCAAGTTTAGCTATGGTATTTGCTGATGCAGGCGCCACAACAAAGATATCTGCCCACTTAGCTATCTCTATGTGCATAGGCTTATCTTCATCAGTAAAGACATCTGTATAAACTTCATTTTTTGAAAGTATCTTAAAGGTTTCGCTGCCCACAAATTGAAGTGCGTCCCTTGTCATAAGTACTCTTACATTGTGTTCCTTTGAAAGCTTAGATACAAGATCTGCCGCTTTATAAGCTGCTATGCCACCAGTGACACATACTACAATGTTTTTCTTCATTTTATATATCGTATTCTATCTTGTCTTCAAGATATTCATCCATAGCGATGGATACAGGATTGTGTGACTCAGTGTCAACCTTTGCTTCTGCTCCATCAACTATTTGCCTAGCTCTCTTTGAAAGTATCATAACTAAGGCATATCTTGATAATTTTTCTAAATCTTCTTTATTTTTAATATAAATCATTTGTTTTCCCCCAATACTCTATCTTTTATATATTTGAATCTCTTCGCTCTATGTCGTTCCGCTTTGATTATGGCCTCGATATCTCTAACGGCGTCCTCTAAGTAATCGTTCACTACAAAGAAATCATATTCTTCAACGAAGTTTATCTCTTTAAAGCCATTCGCGATTCTTAGCTCTAAATCCTTTTCGCTCTCAGTTGCTCTGCCAACTAGTCTTCTCTTTAGCTCCGACATCGATGGCGGTACTAGAAATATGAAGACTACTTCCTTCATTTTCTTTTTGATTTGGAGTGCGCCTTGTACGTCAATGTCAAGCAGTACTATCTCACCCTCTTCTATCTTTTTAGTGATAAAATCTTTTGGCGTACCATAGTAGTGGCCGTGAACACTGGCGTATTCCAAGAATTCATCGTTTTCGACTTTCTTCAGAAACTCTTCTTCGCTTAAGAAGAAGTAGCTCTTGCCATCTACTTCGCCTGGACGAGCTTCTCTAGTTGTCGCCGAAACTGAAAAGACTATATCGTCGTTGCGCCTAAACAGTTCGTCAGCGACAGTGCCTTTGCCGCAGCCCGATGGACCCGAAAGGACTATCAAAAACCCTCTTTTCATCTAAATACCTCCATTCAATCTTTCGCTAATAGTTGAAGTCGCTAGCGTTGAAAGAACTATGGATTCGTTATCCATGATGATAACGCTTCTAGTCTTCTTGCCGCAAGTTGCGTCTACGAGTCTGATTGTATCACGATTCTCAATGATGAGTCTCTTTATAGGAGCTGACTCTGGTCCTACAACAGCTATGACTCTATCTTTATTGATTAAATTACCAAATCCTACGTTAATGTATTCCATACTTCACCTACTCTATATTTTGTATTTGCTCTCTAATCTTTTCGATAAGGTTCTTTTGTTCTACACCTATCTTAGAGATATCAATGTTTTTAGTCTTACTTAATATAGTATTTGACTCTCTGTTCATCTCTTGAATTAAGAAATCCATCTTCTTGCCAATGGCCTCATCGGAATTAAGCATGGACTTGAATTGCGATATGTGGCTGTACATCCTAACTATCTCTTCGTCGATGGCGTATTTGTCAACTAGTAGTGCAAGTTCAAACTCAAGCCTCTTTTCATCGATTATGCTTTTATCTTCAATAAGCTCATTGTACTTCTTCATGAAGTCTTCTTTGTATTCATCAGTGTAATTGATATATATTTCCTTGATTCTATCAACATTCTCTTCAATTGCAGTGAGATTGTTTAATATGTCGCGTTTAAGGTTTTCTCCTTCTCTTATTCTCATATCGTCAAAGTTATCAAGCGCCTTCTCAAGCGTTTCAAGCATTATGTCTAAAAACTCATCATTTTCATAATTATTCTTCACTACGCTTAAAACTTCTTGTTGACTGATTATGTCTTCAAGCTTAATCTCGTCATCAAGGCCAAGCTCTTCCTTAATTAAGCTAAGCGCCTTCATATACTTTCTTAAAAATACTAAATCCACTTCCACATCATTAGGGTCATCCTCTAAGAAGACAACTGTTAGGAAGCAATCTATCTTTGCCCTTGATATTCTCTTTTTAATCGCAAGCCTTATCTTATCCTCGTACTCGATAAGCGAGCGTGGGCTTCTTAGGTTTAAATCAAAGTATCTGTTGTTCACAGACTTTAGTTCAAATTTTATCTTATACTTTTCACAAACGTATTCACTATAACCATATGAGGTCATACTCTTTAACATAGTCTCACTCCTTATGTTTATATTATACCATTTATTTATAAAAATATATATAGAATATGACAAATTCTTCATATTTAAATAGACTATCTTTGTATATAATATAAGTAAGGAGTGATTAGATGTCATTTGACGGAATAGTAACAAGAGCCTTGACTGATGAGTTCAATAGTAATTACATCGGATCAAGGGTCGATAAGATATATCAAACTGAAAAAGATGAGATAATGATCAATATGAGGAGCAAAGATGGGTCTTTCAAAGTACTTATAAGTGCCTCGAGCAATAACCCACGCTTCTATGTGAGCAAAGTTAGTAAAGAGAATCCAACTGAAGCGCCACTCTTCTCAATGATACTGAGAAAGAATCTATCTGGCTCGAAGCTCGCTAAGGTCGAGCAATTTGGCTTCGATAGAGCTGCTCAGTTCGTCTTTAAGGGCTACAACGAATTTCATGAAGAAGCTCTTTATTATCTTGTTGTTGAAATCATGGGTAAGTACTCAAACATAATCCTTTGTAATGAAGATCACAAGATTATCGACGCGATTAAAAGAGTTTCGACTATCATGTCAAGCAAGAGAGAGATAGAACCAGGTCTTATATATGAAAGGCCGCCTGTCTTTGATAGAGTCTCGCCTATTAGTGTTGATGAAGAAGGACTTAAAGAGATGATGATGGATAATGCAGAGCTTGAGATTAGAGACTTTCTTATGAGATCCTTCCTTGGTTTAAGTACTGAAATTGCGAACAAAATACTTTTTGATGCAGCTATTGACGAGAAGAACTTAGTAAAAAATCTTGATGATAGCGCTGCGAATAGACTTATCTCGTCATTCATATCTACATTCAATGAAGTGAGAGAAAATAACTATAGCTTCAACATTTATAAGCTAAGCGAAAGGAAGAGCGCTTACAACGCCATTAGCCTAAATCAATATACCTCGCTTGATAAAGAGAGTTTTGAAAGCATAAGTGAGCTTCTTGATAAATATTATTATGAAAAGGACCAAAAGGACAGAATTACTCAGCGTTCGCAAAACATGAGACGCACTGTAAGTGCTAATCTTAAGAGGGCGAGAAATAAATTGCAAAAGCAAAAGGAAGAGATGCTTGAAAGTGCCAACAGAGAGGCATACAAAGTATACGCCGACCTTATCTCTTCAAATATTCACAAAATAAACAAGGGACTTAAAGAGATAAAGCTTGAGAATTTCTACGACAATATGAATGAGATCACAGTGCCTCTTGATCAAAAGCTATCTGCTGTGCAAAATGCGCAAAGATATTACAAAAGATATCAAAAAATGAAGCAAAGAGAGATAGTTTTAGAAAAGCAAATCGAAAATACTGAGGACGAGATAAATTATCTTGAGCTTGTAATGGACGCTATCGATAGGACTGACGATGTAAAGAACCTTGACGAGATATACTTTGAGCTAATTAAAAATAAATACATTAAAAAGGATAAAAAAATAAAAAATAAGCCCAAAAAAATCGCCATACATTCTATTGATTATGACGATACAAGTAAAGTGTATTACGGCAAGAACAATTTGCAAAACGAGTACATCACTTTTAAAGTCGCTGACAAAAACGATGTGTGGATGCACGTCAAGGGCTTTCCTGGCTCACACGTTGTAATTAAGTCAGATGGCTACCCAAGTGACGAGCTCTTGCTCTTCGCAGCTGAAATTGCCGCAAAAAATTCAAAAGCCAAAGACTCTAACAAGGTTGATGTTGACTTCACTACGAGGAAGAATGTTAAAAAACATCCAAGCGGCAAGACCGGTCTCGTTAACTATGTGAACTTCAAAACCATCACTGTAGATCTTTAGCTTTATATAAATTCGTTTTGATTAGTGCCTCTTTAAAATAAGCTGGCACTTCACTTTCTATTTCTATTAAATTGTTTGTAATTGGATGGATGAAACTTACTTTTCTGCAATGTAAGACTTGTCCGTCCATTTTTATTTTGCCTCTATAGCCATAAGTCCTGTCGCCAAGCACTGGATGATTAAGATAAGCAAGATGCACTCTAATCTGATGCGTTCTGCCTGTCTTGATTATGACCTTAAGATAAGAGTAATCATCATTTTGTTTAAGTAAATGGATTTCGGAGATTGCCCTTTTGCCTTCATCTGAAGCACACATCTTGATCTTCTTGATTGGGTCGCGCATTATGCCCTTATCAACTACAGTCACTTCATCATCAAAATTACCCACGGCTATGGTGATGTACTCTTTGTATATCTCTCTCGACTTGAAGAGCTCCTTCATCTTTTCATGTGCTTCATTATTCTTCGCTATTATAAGAAGACCGCTCGTGTCCTTGTCAAGCCTGTGGACTATGCCCGGCCTTGTCTCGTCAATATCGCTCAGTGAAGCAAATCTATATAGCAAGAAATTTACAAGACTTATCTCCTCATCATTTGTAGGATGAACTATAAGTCCCCTTGGCTTGTCAATAACCGCTATGTCATCATCTTCATACAGAACCTTTATGTCCATATCGATCTTTTCAAAGCGTTTCGACTCTTTCTCTCTTATCTCAATGATGTCACCTGCATTTAGCTTGTAAGACGCTTTTGCAGCACTGCCATTGACAGATACGTAGCCTTCTTCAATAAGCTTTTTATACATTGATCTTGTTTTGCTAGCATCAAAGTTTGCCAAAAATGCATCTAATCTTTGACCAGCATCTTCAGGATTTAGCTTAATTACTTTTGCTTGCATTTTTTATCTTTAATCTTTCTATAGATGTAGTAGCCAATAAATAGAACAATGATAACGCACATGTAGCTATCAGCAAGGTTAAAGCATGGGTATTGATACGAGCCAAACTTAAATGAAATAAAGTCAATAACGTAGCCTCTAAAGGCTCTGTCAATGAAATTGCCTAAGATGCCTGCTAAGAAAAATGACAAAAATACTTTTTCATATCCCATAAGCGTATCGTACTCTGTTATGAAGATGTATAAAATTATCGCTATGGCAATGAAAGTTACGATGAAGAAGAAAATGTGTCTGCCTTGCATAATGCCGAAGGCTGCGCCTCTATTCTCAACGTAATCAAAAGAAAAAAAGTTTGGAATTATTTCGTATGCAGCTTCTCCCTCTAAGTGAAGCTTTGCAAAGTACTTTGTGACTTGATCTAAGGCCACTGCTAATACGACTATTAAAAAATAAATCATGTAACACCTACTTTATAATTTTTATAATAAGTTTGAGTTTATCCTTTTTGCTAAGACCTAAGTAGTCCCCGACTATAAATCTTCCGCGCCTACGCATAGAGACCATGTCACCTACTTCAAGCATTTCGCTAATCTTGTAAGTGACTTTGTAATTAAGTTTAACAAGGCCTGCCTCGATGGCATTTTTCGCATCGCTACGTGATAAATTATATACGTTTGCTAAAACTAGATCAAGCCTTGCTGATGCGCATGTTACAAGCTTTTCTTCATATTCCAGATCTCTAGATATAGGCGTAGCTAAATCAATTACTTCAAGCTCCACGCCATAGTTTTTTATCTTCTCAAGATTAAGTAAAACATAATCCAAAATCTCGTTTCTGATGTAAAAGTATATTGCTTCGTCATTTATTATGATGTCGCCGAGCTTCTCCCTCTTGATGCCAAGCGAAAGAAGTGAGCCTAAAACGTCTTTGTGAGCGATGTCATAATCTTTTTTATCTATCTTAACTAGACTTACATAGTCAGCCGGATTTACCTCGTCCATATATTCAGGATAAATTAAAATAGCCTTACTTTCAGAATCTTCATTCCCAATAAGGCTAAAACCTATAGTATCATAAGTATTGATAAGCGAAGTGAGTTCTTTCACTTCAAAAGGGTTGTAGAAGTCTGTGCACTCAGTGGACTTAGTCCTTGACACTATCTCACAAAGATCTATAACCCTTCTTGCAATCTCTTTGTTCTCAGTACTTATATGATCTAAATTCTTTGACTTATTCATTAAAATGGAAACATGCCTCTGTTTTTAAGTTCGTCTTTTAAGCCGTCTATAGCAATGTTCTTTGGTGCTAAAACAAAGATGTCTCTTGTCACTTTTTGAATGCTTCCGTCAATAGCATAGATACCGCCATTGATAAAGTCAAAAATTTGTCTCTTTACACTTGCTTCTAGTTGTTCGAAGTTTACAACAACTGCCTTACCTAATCTTAAGTCATCGATAATAAGTGGCGCTTCGTCATAGCCAAGTGGTTCTTGTACTGTGATAATCATTGCTCCAGTCTTTCTTTGAATAGGAACAATATTTTCCTTTTCCTTCTTCTTTGAGAAGAAAGATGATTCTCTTTGTGGTTCTTCTTCCACTACTTCATCCTCTTCTTCGTCATAGTATTCCTCATCGTATTCGTCGTCATCGCCAAAGCCTAAGAAATACTTTACTTTGTCCATAAAAGCCATAATAAACCTCCTAATAATTTCTTTCGCCAAATATCTTTGAGCCAATCCTCAATATATTTGATCCTTCTTGTATTGCTATTTTATAATCATGTGTCATACCCATGGATAGATACTTTAAGTCAACATTGTCAAAATTCTTTGCCGACAGCTTTTCCTTTAGCTCGTAAAGGCCTCTGAATGTGTTTCTAACGACAGCCTCATCCTCTGTGAACGGCGCCATCGTCATGAAGCCCACGATATGTAAGTTCTTGTACTCGTGCATCTGCTCTAGGACCTTTTCTACTTCATCCTTATAAAAGCCGCTCTTTGACTCTTCCTTTGAGATATTTACTTGCAATAAGCCATCTAGCTCCATATTATTATTTGCTAGTCTCTTGTCAAGTGCTTCAATGAGGCTTAGGCTGTCAAGTGAATGAATCATTTTTATCTTACCTAGAAGCTTGTTAATCTTGTTCTTTTGAAGGCTACCTATCATATGAAAGGCGAAGTCGTCCTTTAAAGCGTCATACTTTTCTTCTATCTCCTGAACTTTGTTCTCTCCAATCTCATTTAGACCAAATTCTTTTATCTCTTTGATTCTCTCTACGTCAACAGTTTTTGTTACTGCTAAGAGCTTTACTTCATCTTTCTTTCTGCCTGTAAGATCAATCTCTTTGTCAATAGACTCTAAAAGATCTATTAAATTTTCTTTTACACTCATTATAGTATGTCGCCCTCCTTTACAGTAGATGGAAATACCACAACTTCGTCATAATATTTTATGCTCTTAAACTTTAGTTTCTTATACTTCATAAGACCGTTATCGTCAGTCCTCATAACATAGATATTGTCACGGTCGCTGCCGACTAAGAGCACTCTTTTATATCTAATAGTATTATCTATGTCCTTTATATATACCCCTTTTTCGCTTCCTTTATCAACTAAAGCGCTTTTTGGTAGTTTAAATGTCTTATACTCATCAAAAATGATTTCCATCTTTGAAAATCTATCCTTATAAAGCTCGGATATCCTCTCTCTGATGTTTAATAAAAATTTATAAGTATCTCCACTCTTCTCTTTCTTAAGTACTCTCGCGTAAGTCTTTGTTCCCGTTAAGTCCCACTCAATAAGGACTACATCGTTAACATTGACATCTTCAAGCTTTTTATCGTCTGAAAAAGCAAGTATATTCATAGAAAAATTATCAAGTATCTTGAAATTATCATTGCTCTTACCTTTGTTTAGGCTGTAGCTCTTGCTGTCTTCAATCAAATCCTTTTCGAATAAGGCATCAAAATTTTCATTCGTATACTTATCTTCAAGTCCATCGATAAAGTAGCTAACTATACCCGACATCGACACTTTTACAGCTGGTGCCTCACTTCTCTTGCTTTCGTTTAGCTCGTCCTTCATCTCTAAAAGTTTGTCAATGGAGTAGTTTTTAATACTTTCGTAGTATTTATCCTCTTCATCTTCACTGCTGTTTAATATTTGAGAAAGATCTTCGTATCTCTTTTGATTTATGCTTATCTGTAAAGCCTTAATCTTTCTATTCATAGCCTTTTGATCAATACTCTCTTCGCCAGAAGTGTCATAGTCAAGATCCTTTAGCCTTTTATTTATTGCATCAATCTTTTTATCAATAAGATCGTTTGTGCTCTTTGTTACGCTTAAGTTTTCAAGGCCTCTTTTTACCTTTTCGCCTTCTTTAGCTTGTGTCGTGAAGTAAGAATGTCTTCCTGCTTGATAAACTTCTTCAGTCTTAATAAGCGCTGAATTCATCGCAACAGAATTATAAAAAACTTCTTCAACAGGCGTCTGAGTCTTGATATCCTTTTTAAAGAATAATGTGATTATGGTGTTAAAAGCTATGATTATAAATATAAAAGCAACTAGAGCTCCTAAAAAACTTGAGAAGCCTTTGCCGTTCTTCTTATCTATCTTCATACTTTTCCATCTCGTGCTTAAGCGGTCTACCCATAAGCTCAGCTACAACGCTATCTAGAGGGTAGTCTTCGTATAAAAGTTTATACATCATATCAACTATAGGCATTTCAACAGAGTATTTTTCTTTAAGCATATAAGTCGATTTAGTAGTCTTTATGCCTTCTACAACCATGCCAACCTTGTCAATGGCACCATCTGTCGAAAGGCCTTCGCCTATATATACACCACAAGTTTTGTTTCTTGAGTGCTTACTAGTGCAAGTAACTACCAAGTCGCCAATGCCAGCAAGTCCGTAGAAAGTAGAAGCTTTTGCGCCAAGAGCAAGTCCAAGCTTAGTTATTTCATGTATACCTCTTGTGATAAGTGCCGCCTTAGTGTTGTCACCATAGCCTCTTCCCTCACATATACCACTTCCTAAAGCAATAATGTTTTTAGTTGCTCCAGCAAGTTCAACGCCTAAAAGGTCATCGTTAACGTATACTCTTAAATTATCGCTTGAAAATACATCTTGAATTAATTCTGCATCAGATACAGATTTTGAAGCACTGACTATGGTTGTCGGTATGCCGACAGCAACTTCCTCTGCATGTGATGGACCAGATAATGATACAAATCTTCCCTTTGGATTGAATTCATAGAAGACTTCGCTCATGGTCTTAAGTGTAGCTATCTCAATACCTTTACTAACATTAACAAAGATCTTATCTTCAGTAATGTAAGCTTCTATAGTCTTTAAAACATTTCTAAGCTCTTGACTTGGTACTGCAAGCGCAACGATATCAGCGTCTTTAACCGCTTCTTCTATATCGTTAAGCAAAACTATATTCTCAGGAATTTTAACTTCCTTCAAATATTTTTTATTCATACGAGTTTCTTTTATTAAATTGTAAGAATCCTTATTTCTAATGTATAGACTTAATTCTTCTTGACTCTTTGCTAGATGTATAGCTAAGGCTGAACCAAAGCTACCTCCACCTATAATTGAAATTTTCAAAACTCTGCCTCACTTTTTAAATATATAAAATTTATTTTCTTCTCCTTTTGCTAGTCTATGAATGTTCTTAGCATGCCTTATTATGCCGAGAGCGGCAATAGCAAAGCTAAGAATTACAGCTAAATTTATCTCTTTAAACTTAAGCCATGTGCATATAAAGAAGCCTATGAACATAAGTAAAGACGCTAATGAAACGTATTTTGTAATCAAAACAATAATAAACATTAAAACTACAATCGCTGCTCCAAGCTTATAGTCTATGGCAATTATTCCGCCTACAGTTGTTGAAACGCCTTTGCCTGCGTTAAAATTTAAGTAGAAGGGAAAATCGTGGCCAAGGACCGCGCCTAGTAAAGCGATGTACTGAGCATAATCCACTTCAAAGTATCTAGCTAGATACACAGATAAAACGCCTTTAAATACGTCTAAGAGCAGCGTGATTATACCAAGCTTTGCTCCTAAAACTCTAAATGCGTTAGTAGCGCCAGCATTGTTGCTTCCGTAGTCCCTTATGTCCTTCATCTTAAAAATTTTGCCTAAGATGTAAGAGTTTGAGACCGAGCCAATTAAGTAAGAAAGTAGAAATAATATTACGAGCTTCATTACTCGCTCCTGTTCTTATAGTTTATGATTATGGATGTTCCCTCGAAAGGATAAACATTTCTTATTTGATTTTCCAAAAATCTTGTATATGAAAAATGTGTTAGCTCCTTATCATTAACAAAGATTGTAAACTCTGGTGGCCTAATGCCTGACTGTGTTGCGTAAAGTATCTTAAGCCTCTTACCCTTGTCAGATGGCGGTTGATTGATTAGTGTCGCGTTTGCGATTACGTCATTTAAAAGACCAGTTGAAAGCCTATGGCTATAAGATTCATTTATTTCCATAATCTTGTCAATAAGCTCATCTACCCTCTTACCAGTTAAGGCCGAAATGAATAGTATTGGCGCATATGATAAGAATGGCAAATTATTTCTAAGGCTGTCAGTAAATGTCTTCATAGTCTTCGAATCTTTTTCTACTATATCCCATTTATTAACGCAGATGATTATTGCCTTGCCTTGATTGTGAGCGTAGCCAACTACTTTTGAGTCCTGCTCAGTAAAGCCTTCAATCCCGTCTATTAAAAATACACAGACATCAGCTCTATCAACACTTGAAAGCGTTCTAACTTGTGAGTATGCTTCAACAGATGAATCAACTCTAGACTTCTTTCTAAGACCCGCTGTGTCGATGAACATGAATTCTTGGCCTTTTATGTTGATATATGAGTCAATCGCATCCCTTGTAGTTCCAGCTATGTCAGTTACTATAACTCTTTCTTCGCCTAAAATTCTATTTGTTAAAGATGATTTGCCAACATTTGGTTTTCCAATAAAAGCGACCTTTAATAAATTTTCCTTCTCTTCAAAGTCTCTGTCTTCAGGGAAGTTCTTTACAATCTCATCAAGAAGATCTCCTATACCTAGACCTTGTTCAGCAGATATTGATATCGGTTCGCCTAAAGCAAGTTCATAAACACTGTAAAACTCATCTTTTATCTTGCCTTCAGTCTTGTTTGCGACTAAAATAACCTTTTTATTTGATTTTCTTAATATATTTGCAATCTCATGGTCAAGTGCAGTGGCAGGATTCTTGCCATCAACTACAAATAGTATCACGTCAGAAGCTTCGATAGCGATGTTCGCTTGCTTACGAATGTTTGACATGATCTTGTCATCGTCAAAGGGGTCAAGTCCACCAGTGTCGATGATGTCAAAAACGTGTTGTTGCCAGCTTGCTTCAGCGTATATCCTGTCTCTTGTTACACCAGGTGTGTCTTCAGTGATAGATATTCTTCTACCAACAATCTTATTAAATAAAGTTGATTTACCAACGTTTGGTTTGCCTACTATACTAACTACAGCTCTATTCATACAGACACCTCCTTATCTTAATTATTATAACATAACGGGACGCAGTTTTCAACACTTTAATATCTATTAAGAGATATATTTTCTCATTAATATAGGGAGGCTTATACAATTTAGATTAAGATCGATTTAGCTATATCGTTTTAAGCGTGAAACGATTTTTCTATTTTATGATTGAAGCTTAAATCAATATACTTCCTATGCCATTATCGCGCATAAAAAAGAAGCGAAAGATAATCTCTCGCTTCTAATATAATCTTTATTCGTTTTTTTAGAATATGCCTTCGTACATTGGGAATCTCTTGCAGATGTCTGATACTCTTTGTCTGATTTGTTTTCTGTCGATTGATGTATCAAATGTATCTCTGAAGATTTCAGCAACTTCTCTCATTTCGTCTTCTTTGAATCCTCTAGTTGTTAAAGCTGGAGTACCAATTCTGATACCGCTTGTAACGAATGGAGATTCAGTTTCGTTAGGAATTGTGTTTTTGTTAACTGCAATACCGATTTCACCAAGCATTGCTTCAGCTTCTTTACCAGTGAAGCCTTTCTTCTTAACATCGATTAAGATTAGGTGGTTATCTGTACCGCCTGAAATTAATCTAAATCCGTATTTATCAAGTTCCTTAGCAAGTACTTGAGCGTTGTCACAGATTTGCTTGCAATAATCTTTAAATTCTGGTTTAAGTGCTTCACCAAATGCAACTGCTTTTGCTGCTATAACATGCATTAGTGGTCCACCTTGTGTTCCTGGGAAGATTGCCTTGTCAAGCTTCTTAGCGTTTTCTTCTCTACAAAGTATAGCTCCTCCTCTAGGTCCTCTTAGTGTCTTATGAGTTGTTGTTGTAACGTAATCTGCATAAGGTACTGGAGATGGATGGAAGCCTGTAGCTACTAGACCAGCGATGTGTGCCATGTCTACCATTAGCATAGCGCCTACTTCGTCAGCTATTTCTCTAAATTTCTTGAAATCGATGATTCTTGGGTAAGCACTTGCACCAGCTACGATTAGCTTTGGTTTTTCTTTTAGAGCAATTTCTCTAACTGTATCATAATTAATAACTTCTGTTTCTGGGTCAACGCCATAAGCAGCAAAATCAAAGAATGATCCTGAGATGTTAACTGGTGAACCGTGTGTTAAGTGACCACCTTCGTTAAGGTTCATACCTAATACTTTGTCGCCAGGTTTTAGTATAGAGAAGTAAACACCGATATTGGCATTAGCTCCTGAGTGTGGTTGAACGTTTGCGTGTTCTGCGTTAAATAACTTACATAGTCTATCTCTAGCAATGTTTTCAGCGATGTCAACTACTTCGCATCCGCCGTAGTATCTCTTTGCTGGATATCCTTCAGCGTACTTGTTAGTTAATTCACTTCCCATTGCTTCCATAACAGCTTTTGAAACATAGTTTTCAGATGCTATCATTTCAAAGTGATCTTGTTGTCTATCGTGTTCCTTTTCGATGACATCAAAAATCTCTTTGTCTGTCTTTTTTAGATTGTCAAAATCCATGTTAATTTCCTCCCTTTAATTAATTTAATTTAACTTACTTATGATTAATAAATCATTGTCCTCGTTAGAATATCTTTTGTCATACGACTTAACTATGACTAGAGATATTAATAGTAGGACTACACCTATTATTATACTATAAAAATCAGGAACTTTAAAGCTTAATTTATTAAAAATATAGTTTGAAGCAAAAATTCCTATCAAAAATGCTAGTAGTGGCACTAAATAAACCATCATTACCCCTCTTAACATCTTTCTTGAATCAACTTTTATAGATACTAAATCGCCTACATTGTAATTTGCTCTTGGCTTTGCTTTAATTATGTGCTCTTTTGCTTCGCATCCAGCAGCACACGATTCGCACGAGCCGCAAGCCGAGTCCCTCTTCATAGAGATTAGCATTTCGCCAGCCTCTATATTAATAATTCTACCTATACTTTCATTTCCTTCCATCTAATAGGTCATTAACAAGCTTAGACGCAATTAATAAGCCGCCTGTAGCTGTTACAAAGGATATCGACCCTGTCACCACCTTTCCATCATCCTTTAATTTTTTCTCTATGGGTAGTTCTTTTGAATAAACTACATTTATCTTCTTTTGTACTCTTTTATCTATCTTTTGTCTTAACTTTCTTGCTAATGGGCAGACGCTCGTCTTATCAAGTGTTGATATCTCAAGCTTAGTCGGATCAAGTTTGTTGCCGCAGCCCATTGCGCTGATAATCTTTATGTCTTTTTCTATACAAGTCTCAATCAGCTCAATTTTATTTTTCAGCATGTCAATGGCGTCTACTACATAATCGTAGTCTCTATCGAATATCTCATCATTTATCTCTTTTGAATAAATCTTATCAATGCACCTTATATCAAGCTCATCATTAATCTTAAGAAGCCTTTCTCTCATGACATTGACTTTTTTCTTGCCAATGGTATCTTCAAAAGCTAATATCTGCCTATTGATATTGGATTCACTTACTGTATCGTAATCAACTATAGTTATGTGCTCTATACCAAAGCGAACTAAGGATTCTAAAGTGAATGAACCAACGCCGCCTATGCCCACTATTAAGACATTTACATCTTTAAAACTATTGTAAACTTCGTCTCCTAATACAACTCTCGTTCTAATCGTTCTTTTGGGCTTCATTTATATCAACCTTTATTGATACTTCATGCAATTGCTTGTCATCAACTTCACTTGGTGCGCCTGTTAATAGGTCTGTTGCTGATTGCGTCTTAGGGAAGGCGATAACGTCTTTGATATTGTCATGCTTTGTAAGTAATTGAACGAATCTATCTAGACCATAAGCAATGCCTCCATGTGGTGGAGCGCCGTACTTAAAGGCCTCGATGAAGAAACCAAATTGTTCTTCGGCTCTTTCTTTAGTAAAGCCAAGTGCTTTGAACATCTTTTCTTGAAGATCGGAGTTATTAATTCTTATACTACCTCCGCCAATTTCTTCGCCGTTGATAACGATGTCGTATGCTTTTGCCTTAACAGTATCTTTTCTTTCTTCGATATATGGTATGTCCTCAATCTTAGGATGTGTGAACGGATGGTGCATAGCCATGTATCTACCTTCTTCTTCACTGTATTCAAATAGTGGGAAGTCTGTGATCCAAAGTAGTTCAAACTTATCTGGATCATTTAAATTTAATTCTTTTGCTATTTCATTTCTTAAATTACCAAGCGTCTTCTTAACAATGGATTTTTTATCTGCAACGAATAAAATTAGGTCGTTGTTCTTTATATCCATCTCTTTAATAAGAGCTTCTTTTTCTTCATCAGTAAAGAATTTTGCTATAGGGCCAGTAAATTCATTATCTACATACTTAACCCAAGCAAGTCCCTTTGCTCCGAATGTCTTTGCGAAGTCTTCTAGCTTAGTTATATCTTTTCTAGTGAATTTATCTTGGTAGCCGTCAACATTGATTGCGTTAACCATGTTTCCAGCGTCAACAGTATCTTTAAACACCTTAAAGCCGCTGTTTTTGAATATGCTGCTCACGTCATGAATCAAGAAGCCAAATCTTAAGTCCGGTTTATCAACGCCATACTTATCCATCGCTTCATCAAATGGCATTCTTCTTAAAGGAAGCTTGATATCTATATCCAAAATTTCTTTAAATATATGCGCTATAAGCTTTTCATTGATTGACATAACGTCGTCTTCATCAACGAAGCTCATTTCGATATCGACTTGAGTAAACTCTGGTTGTCTGTTGGCTCTAAGGTCTTCGTCTCTGAAGCACTTAGTGATTTGATAGTATCTATCCATGCCTGAAACCATTAGTAATTGCTTGAATAATTGCGGAGATTGTGGCAAGGCAAAGAACTTTCCAGGGTTAACTCTACTTGGAACGATATAATCTCTAGCGCCTTCTGGAGTTGATTTGCCAAGTATAGGTGTTTCTATCTCTATAAATCTGTTGTCATTTAAAAAGTCTCTGAAAGCTTTATAAATTTTTGCTCTTGTCATAAGAGTCTTTTGCATGAATGGCTTTCTTAGGTCTAAGAATCTGTATTTTAGTCTCATTTGCTCGCCTACATTGTCATCGTCTTTTACGTAAATAGGTGGAGTTTGAGCTGTATCAAGTATTTTAAGCTCTTCGGCCAAAATTTCGATATCGCCAGTTGGGATATGTGGGTTCTTTTGAGATCTCTCTCTAACTTTGCCTCTAACGGCTATAACGTATTCGCCCTTAAGTCCCTTGGCCTTTTCGAAGACATCCTTAGTGATGGTCTCATCAAAAACAACTTGTGATATACCACTAATGTCTCTTATGTCAACAAAGATAAGTTGTCCTAAGTTTCTTTGAGTTTGCACCCAACCCATTAGTACAACTTCCCTTTCTATGTCCTTCATCCTTAGTTCCCCGCAGTAGTCACTCCTGCGTAAGTTTCCCATTGTTTCCATAAATATCCTCCCAATAATACTATATATCTTTATTATAAACGTTTTTTATATACAAATCAATGTCTTTGTAATTAAATTTGCGCTCTAAATTATCCTTGTCAATGTATTTTGATACGGCTCCAGCGCCAAAAGCGTATATGCTTGTCAAATCGTTCATCGAAATCACATTGTAAATAGACGCCTTGCCCCTTAGTGAAAAAGCAACGTTTTCGAGATTTGAGTTAGTCATCTTCTGCCTGTACATGTAGTAAGGCTCGTATCCAACTGCATAAAGCATATCGTAAATTTCTTTTGATAAATCAATGTTTTCGAGCTTAAAATCATTTTGAGATAGAACCGCTCTTCTTTTTAGAGCCAAATTGTGTATAGTAATCGACTCAGGCCTCATAGCTATAAGCTTTTTAACCGAGTTAATATAATCATCTCTGCTTTCGCCTTCAAGACCAATGATAAGATCCATATTGATGTCAAAATCATATCCTCTAGCAAGTTCATAAACCTTATAAAGCTCATCAAGGCCAGCATTTCTGTGAACTCTTTTGAGCGTCTCTTCATTCATAGTCTGCGGATTGATGCAGATCCTACTTATACCATATTTATCAAGTATATCAAGTAGCTCCTTATCCATAGTATCGGCTCTGCCGCACTCAAAGGTCAGCTCTTTAAATTTATAATTCTCATTAATGTATTTTAAAAGCCTTTTGGTATTGGCCTTATCAATTGCAGATGGTGTTCCGCCACCTATGTATATGCTGTCCGGCTCCGATATATCTCTTCTTTTGCTCTCAATCTTCATCTCATCGATCACGGCGTCAATGTACTTAGTAAAATCATAAGCCTTCTTTGTAATATCGTTTGTGTAAAATGAACAGTAGGAGCAAATCCCTTTGCAAAATGGTATGTGTATATACAAGCTATATTTTGGCTCAAAGTTAAGATGCTGATTTTTAAAAGTTCTCTCCATTAGCTCAAACTTTTCATCTGAGATAAAAAATTTTTCTTTGAAGGCCTCTTTATCATCTGCCTTGGCATATAGCTTCAAGGGCTTAATCCCAGTAAGTATACCCCAAGGAAGACTTATGCCTTCCTTTAAGAACTCCTTATATATAAGAGATTTCATCTCATTATTTGTACGTACATCAAAACCCGTAAGTGTCCTCTCTTTGCCATCTATAGAGAATTGCACACCATCATCCAAAATCTCATAAGAAATACCGGACTTTATATTTTGGAACTCCCAAAAGAGCTCCTTTATCCTCTTTATACTAGCTTCTCTTAGCATTTACGTAAGGATTATTTGCCCTTTCTTCATCAGATGATGTGTTCATGCTGTGACCTGGATATATTGTGTAATTACCTTCTAAAGACAAAACTCTATTAACAGAGTCAATTAGTTCAGCTTCATTTCCACCATAAAGGTCGCTTCTACCAACAGAGTGGAAAAATATTGTGTCGCCAACAAATAAGCCGTCCTCAATTTGATATGTCAGGCCGCCCTTTGTGTGACCAGGTGTCTTAATCACATTAACTTCGATATCTCCAAATTTCAAACTGCCTTCTTCATCAATTGTGTTATCTATATTGATGGGCTCGTCGATATAATTCCTCATCTTGTCATTTAGCATAAAATCAGTTTTTTGCGTCATCTCTAAATCATCTTTAGATATATAAGATGGTGCTCCTGTCAACTCTCTTAAAGCATTTACGCCCAAAACGTGATCAAAGTGACCATGTGTCAAAAGTATTGCCTTTAGATTTAAGCCATGCTCTTTGATGTAAGCGTATAAATCATCTGCACTGCCGCCAACGTCTATGATTATGGCGTCGCCAGCATCATTACTGATGATATATGAATTTGATCCATAAACCCCAACATTTTTCTTAAAAATATTCATCTAAAACCCCTTCTTTGAATCTAATAATATAGTAACCGGTCCAGATAGATGTGCGTGTATATGCATATCTGCTCCAAAAACGCCCGATTGATATTTTATTCCACTCATCTTTAATTTTTCTTTAAATATTTCGTAATAGCTCTCAGCCTTTTCAGCCTTGGCGCTCTTCATAAAGTTTGGTCTGTTGCCCTTTCTCGCGTCACCATATAAAGTGAACTGCGAAACAAGTAGTATCTCGCCACCTATGTCTTGAACAGATAGATTCATCTTGTCATCTTCGTCAGAAAATATCCTTAGATTAGTCACTTTTTTGAAGATATAATCAAGATCTGCCTCTGTATCGTCATCTTCAACAGCGATATAGACCAAAAGACCGCAATTAATCTTGCTAATTACTTTTTCATCAACTTCTAAACGAGTTTCTTCTACTCTTTGTACAACTGCTCTCATATCTATGACCTGTACACATCTAAAACGCCGTTTATAGTCTTAAGCTTTTGTATCATCTTGTCAAGCTCATCCTTTCCCACTACTTCAAATGTCAAATATATAAATATATCGCTAATGGTATTGCTCTTTGCACTAAGTGATTGTATACCAACATTTGCTTCTTTCGCCATAGCAGTTATCTCTAAAAGTATTCCTGTCCTGTCAACCGCTCTGATTGTAACGTTTGCAAGGAACTTTTCACTCGATGCTGCATCCCATTCTGCCTCAAGGCATCTGTCTGAATCTAAGAAATTGGCAATGTTTGTGCAGTCCTTCCTGTGTATAGAAACGCCATAGCCTCTAGTAACAAAACCAATGATTTCATCGCCAGGCACTGGGTTACAGCACTTGGCAAACTTTATCTTCATGCCTTCAAGACCATCGATTTTAACGCCTGTAGCATCTTTCTTCGATGAAGAGCTCTTTAGGTAGTCGTCCTCGTTCTTTGTAAGACCAATATTTTCTATAGCATTTTTAATATTTAAAATCTTATTAATAACTAGTTTTTCTTTAAAATTGCCATAGCCAATGGATGCAAACAAATCACTAATAGAGTTAAGTGAAAGCTCTTTTGCTAATTTATTATAAATCTTTTCATTATCGAGAATATTTGTATCAAGGCCAAGCTTTTTCGCTTCTCTCTCAAATAGCTCCTTGCCCTTCTCTATGCTGATGTCTTTTTCTTTAGACTTGAACCATTGTTTAATCTTTTGTTTAGCTCTTGGGCTCTTTACAAATTTTAGCCAGTCTCTACTTGGACCAGAAGCTGACTTTTGCGTGATAATCTCAACTATATTACCATTTTTAAGTTTATAGTTTAGTGGGACTATCCTTGAGTCAACTTTGGCTCCAACACAAGTGTTACCAACGCCTGTGTGTACTCTATAGGCAAAGTCAACCGGAGTCGAACCTTCTGGAAGATCGACAACATCACCATTAGGCGTGAAAACAAAAACCTCGTCATCGAAAAAGTCTATCTTTAACGTATCAATAAACTCTTTTGGATCTTTTAAGTCTTTTTGCCACTCAAGTAATTGTCTTAACCAGTCAAGCTTGTTATCAACGTCCTTGCCTTGAGCCTTGCCACCCTTATATTTCCAATGCGCAGCGATACCGTATTCGGCTACTTCATGCATTTCGTAAGTCCTGATCTGTATCTCAAATATCTCGCCAGTGTCAGAAATAACAGTTGTGTGCAATGATTGATACATGTTTGGCTTAGGCATAGCGATGTAGTCTTTGAATCTGCCTGGAAGCGGCTTCCACATGGAGTGCACTATACCTAAAACAGCGTAGCAGTCCTTAACCGTGTCAACAAGTATCCTCACGGCAATTAAATCATATATGCTCTCAAAGCTCTTGTTCTTGCCATTCATCTTCTTGTATATGCTGTAGAAATTCTTCGGTCTACCGCTTATGTCGTAGTGAAGCTCTTGCTTATCAAGCTCAGTTGATATAGCCTTTATAATCTCATTAATCTCTTTCTCGCGTTCGCTTCTCTTTTTATTAATTTTCTCAACCAAATCGTAGTAGCCTTCTGGATCAAGATATCTTAAAGATAAATCTTCAAGCTCCCACTTAATCTTGAAAATTCCGAGCCTACCAGCAAGTGGCGCATATATCTCTATAGTTTCCTTAGCCTTTTGCTTTTGCTTTTCTTCGTTCATATACTCAAGCGTACGAAGATTATGTAGCCTATCTGCAAGTTTTACAATGATGACTCTGATGTCGTTATTCATAGCAAGAATCATCTTTCTAAGGTTTTCCGCTTGAAAATCTTCAGAGCTCTTGTAATTTAATTTATTTAACTTTGTTACGCCATCGACAATATTTGCGATGTCCTCTGAGAACATGTTCTTTACATCATCATAAGTCGCAGGTGTATCCTCAACCACGTCATGAAGAAGCGCAGCTATGATGGTCTCGACGTCCATATCTAGGTCAGCGAGTATGATAGCGACATTGACAGGGTGAATTATATAAGGCTCGCCGGACTTTCTCTTTTGATCCTTATGCATCATTTTAGCATATTCATAAGCCTTCATAACAAAGGCAACTTCCTCTTCGGTCATGTATTTTTCAATGATTTTAATTAAATCTTCTATCATAAGCTCACCTCCTAAATCTAAAGTGCTTAATATTTATTTCAAGATTTTTATTGTTCATGTACTCATTAATCCTAAGATTGTAGCAAATGTCCATAATTATCTCCTTGCCACTTGCTAAATCCCTGTATATATCAGAATTAAACTGATCTTCATAGTATTTTTTAAATTCATCTTCCTTGTAGAATAGTATAGCCATCATTATATTATCAAGCTTAGTTCTGAATTTTAGCTTTATCACGCTGCGATTCTGTCCAAAAACGCTTATATCCTTTAAAACAAGGTCTTTATCTGCAAATAGTACAGCAGGGTTCTTCTCTCCAAATGGTTTTAACTTTTCAATTGTGTCATAAGTCGAAAATTTTTGAAAATCAATTGGATAAAAGGCATCGATATAAATCTTTTCTATCTTATCTTCATCTGTCAGAGTCGAATTTTCATTTAAAAATCTGACAAAATCGTCATAATTATCAAGCTTAAGCTCTAAGCCCGCCGCCAGTTTATGTCCGCCAAAGCTATTTAAAAGCTCCTTAGCCTTGTTTAGCTCATCAAATATATTGTATTCCTCAATAGATCTTGCCGAACCATATAGAACGCCATCTTCTTCATATAAGGCTATGGCTGGTTTGTAATACCTTTCCTTAAGCCTTCCAGCGACGATACCCGCGACGCTTCTTTCTATATCTTTGGATTTAACTATGATTATGTCCTTGTCCTCAAAAGCCTCATCCGCTTCTATCTCTTTTACTGCCACATCGTAGCCAAGCTCTGTCAAATCCTTTCTCTCTTGATTAAGCGCATATAATTCCTTGCAAATGTCAATTATACTATCGTCATCACAAGACTCAAAGGCCGCAATTGCATGATTTGCATTACTTAGCCTGCCTATTGCGTTGACTGATGGTCCCAAGATGAAGCCAATATGAAATACATTTATCTCTTTATCAACTTTTAATTCGTTCTTCAAGTGATAGAAAACCTTGGCTGGTCTTGAGTTCATTAGCTCTAGGCCTCTTTTTACAAGGTCACGGTTTTCGTCAAGCAGCGGCATGATGTCGGTGACACTTGCAAAAGCTGCATACTGAATAATTTCATCAATTAAATCAGGATTAAAGTCGTAATCCTTACTAATATATGTAATTAATTTAAAAGCAACAAAGGCTCCGCATATCTCCTTAAATGGATAGGATGACTTTTCAACTTTTGGATCAATTATTGCATCTGCCTCAACAGAAATCTCTTTGCCATCTTCAATTTTAGGTAAATGGTGGTCAGTAACAATGACATTTATGCCATTATCCTTAGCATATTTCACTGCTTCAAAGGCTGATACGCCATTGTCACAAGTGATTATGACTGCTACATCATCTTTAATGCAGCCATCAACTATACGCTTATTGATGCCGTAGCCATCCGCCTTTCTATCAGGCACTTCAAAACTAGCCTCTGCCCCGAAAGACTTAAGGCTTCTAAGTAAAAGCGTAGTAGACATGATGCCGTCCGAGTCATAGTCACCAACGACTCTGATCTTCTTGTGATTTTCTATAGCGTCCTTAATAATTTCGCGCGCCACTTCCATATCTGGAAGGCCATCAGTCCTGTAAATCTTTGTGTAATCATCATTTAAGTAATCAATGACTTCATCAGCATCGACAACGCCTCTATTGCAAAGAACTTTTGCTAGTAGATCATCCTTTACTATGCTCTTAACCGCCGAATAATTTTCAGCATTTCTGTTTTTCAAAAACCATTTTTGCATACAATAACCCCATTATCTATATTTAATTATTATATCATAAATTGCTTAATATTAAAAGCATTTTTTATAAAGTAAACCTATATAAAAAAGTAATATACAAAATCTTAAAGTTTTGACTATATTAGTCTATGATAAATAAATACTCAATTCTATGATAAAAAGAAAAGGCCTAGATATAACTAGACCCTTCTCGAAAATGTTGCTGTGTTAAATTTTTTCTAAACTTTTTTTATAATTCATAAACTTCATCAGCTACTTCATTTAAAAATTCTATGTCATGTGAAACGATAAAAATTATTTTATCCATAGATTTATATTTTTTAATCAGTTCAGATATTTTTATCATATTGGAATAATCCATGCCACTAGTTGGTTCGTCATAATAAACGAAAGTTGAGTCTTTGCACATAACAGATGCGATTGCAAGTCTTTGCTTTTGTCCTCCTGATAAACTCATTGGGTGTCTTTCAATAAATTCGTCCAGGCCTAAATCTTTTAAAATGATTTTTGCCTTTTCCTCGTCAAAATTCTTTACACCTAGACTAAGCTCTTTGAATACTTCATCTGTGAATAATTGATGATTTACATCTTGCATAACAAGTGAAGAGTTTTTGAGTCTTTCTTTTTTAGATAGTTTCTCTCCTTTAAAATAAATTTCTTCTTTTGATTTTTTCTCAAGACCAATTAAACATCTTAAGAGCGTTGACTTTCCTCGTCCATTGGAACCTATTATGCCATATATTTTACCAAGCTTGAACGAAATATCTTTTAAGCTTAAACACTCATCATCAGTAAATTTATAGCTAAGATTTTTTATCTGATACTCTCCACCGCCTTTTAAATACGGAACTTCTAATTTACTTAATTCCTTATCTCTTAAGCTTAAAGCGTTCAAATCATTTTTGTCTAGCTTTAAAAATTCATTTCTAGTATAAGTTTTTTTAATTTTGCCCTTATCCATTAAAAATACACGGTCAACCATGTCCATCAAATAATAAATTCTATGCTCTGCTACAATTATGCTTATGCCCTTATTTTTTAGTATTTTGAGCATCTTTGTCAAAACATCTATGCTTTTAATATCCAAATTTGATGATGGCTCATCCATAACTATTATCTTTGTGCCTGCTATATAAGAAGCGGCAATGCAAAGTATTTGTTTTTCACCGCCAGATAGATTAAATATATTTCTGTTCAAAAGATTTTTTATCTGAAATATTTCAAGCATATCACTTAAACGCTTGTCCATCTCTTCCCTTGCAAGACCAATATTTTCCAAATAAAATAATAATTCTAATGTCGTATTAACATTAAAGAAATATGTCTTAGGATTTTGAAAAACAGTTGAGACAAGCATTGAGATTTGATAAAGTTCCAAATCTTTTATATTTTTGCCATCAATAATTATTTCGCCCTTTGTCTTTGCGTTATCATACCTTACAGCTAGTCCGTTGATAGAGTTTATTAAAGATGACTTACCACTTCCACTTTTTCCTGTAAATAGCACGCACTCTCCCTCGGCTATGGATAGTGATATATCATCTATTATATGTTCTTTGCCATAATCAAGGCTTAAATTTTTTATTTCTGCCATATTAAGCCTCCCACAATAAGTCCAGCAATTACTAAAACATAGACAAAGTCAACTAACTGTACCTTTACACGAGTATATCTGGTCTTGGCAATTGGATTTTCTATTGCCTTTGTTTCTGCCGCTTTTGCAATGTCATCTGATATATTAGATGATATAATGAGTAGTGGCACTGAAACATATTCAAGATATTTGATTGGGTTTTTAAAATTTATCCCTCTTACTCTCATAGCCATTTTTATATTTTTCTTCTCCTCCTTAAAAGATGGGAAGAATCTAAACATAACCGCAATAGGTATAGATACATTCTTTGAGATCTTAAGCTTATCCATTGACGAAATTATTGCGCCTACATCAGAGGTCTTTATCATGAAGCTTGCTGCCATAAATGGTAAAATAAACATTCTAATTATAATAGGTATACTCAAAAACATCTTAACTATATGGTTTAATTCAGATAACACCATAAAATTAGGCAAGGAGTAAAGTATCCCGCATAAAACAATCCATTTGAAAAGTGTTTTTTTATATCCATTCAAATAAAATAAAATACTAATAAGACAAAAGATCACTAGCTCAAAACGAATGTTTATGCTATGCACAACTGTTAAGCCTGTGATGAATACAACTAATATCTTACTAATGGGGTTGGGATTAAAGGGAGCATTTGAAGAAAAGTTAGGCATTATACAATGCCTGCTTTTTCAAAGTGTTTCTTCAATAGAGCCTTGCCTATATATGCTCCAATTATTCCTCCTAGGAAAGCACCTAAGGCTACTAAAGCCATGTGAGGATAAGTTATCAACTTTTCTAATACATCAACATAATCTTTTCCCATCATTGTCATAGACATTTCCATATATTTTTCTTTTGCTAAAAGCATTTGCATTAAAGAGCTACAAATCCATGTGCTAAATACTGCATAGGCTAACATGTTATATTTAAAGGAATTATAATTGCCAATCTTTCTAATCAACTCAGCTATTATAATTACTATCAATGAAATCACCGGCACTACATAAGTATGTCCCATAGCAAACATCACAAGCGGTGATATCATACCGAAAATAAATAATGCCCATGGTTTTTGAACCTTAGTCATAAATAACATAACTACAGTTCCTGCAACTACTGCCAAAACTGCCGGGTATATTAAAAACAATATTGGAATCATGCCCATCATACCAACGCCAAACATCAAGGCGAAATATATTACAGCAAAAACACCAATGCTTACCAAATCTTTTACTTTTAATTTTTTATTATCCATTTTAGTCCTCCTAATAAATAAATTCTTCTGCCATTTTTGTTTTTTCTATTAAATTCTTGTAAACTTTTGATTTTTGTAAAAGCTCTTCATGCTTACCTTCGCTTTCCACTTTTCCGTTTTCAAGAACTACTATCTTATCTGCATTTTCTATGGATTTCATTCTATGTGAAATAATAATAACTGTTTTATCTTTAATTAAATTGTTTAAAGACTCTTGAATCTTTTTCTCGTTGTCAACATCAAGGCTTGCTGCTATCTCATCTAATATTAGTATTGGTGCATCTTTTAAGAAGGCTCTGGCTATTGATAACCTCTGTCTTTCCCCGCCTGATAGCTCAGCACCGTTCTCGCCAATAACTGTATCGAAGCCTTTATCCATTTTTTCTATAAAATCTGTGCAGTTTGCAAGTTTTGCTGCTCTTTTAACTTCTTCGTCACTTGCATCTTGTTTACCAATTCTAATATTTTCCATAACGCTTTGATTAAAGAGAACTACATCTTGGAAAACTATTGAGACCTTGTCAAAAAGAGATTCTGTTGATATTTCTTTTATATCTTTGCCATCGATTAAGATTTGTCCCTCGTCATAATCATAAAGTCTTGATATAAGTTTCAAAATAGTTGTTTTGCCACAGCCGCTCGCTCCTACCAAAGCAGTAACCTCTCCCTGCTTAGCTTTAAAGCTTACACCATTTAAAACTTTTGCGTCTTTCTTATAAGCAAATTCAACATCTTTTAGATCAATATCAAATTTTTTCAAATTATAGTCTTCGCCTTCCTGTAAATTTTGATTTTGAATTTCTTTTAGTCTTTCAATTTTTGGCGATAAATAAAATATCTCCATCATGCCCTCTTTAGATGCATCTAGAGAGTCTTTTAGCTTTATCGCCGCTAGCAAATATCCTACTAGGTATAGAGCACTTATCTCTTTACTAATAATTAGATTTACGCCAACAAATATTACGACAGCAAGGGATATAAAGCTAAAAATTGATGAAAGTGACATAGTTAAAATAAGTCCCATCTCCGTCTTTAAGTGCACTTTTTCACTTTTATCCATTTTTTCATATAGCTTATCTTTCATTTCCACTGATAAACCATAGGCTTTAATCTCCATTTGCATCTCGATATTTTCTTGAAAGCTTTCTGAATTTTCTCTTAAGACCTTATAATATTCTTTCTCTCCCTTAACTGAATGTTTTTTAGATAACGGTATAAATATAAAGCTTAAAAGTGATGGAATAATTACAGCTAAGCCCATCTTGACATTGCTCACTAGCATCATAATGGATATTACTGGGAAGAAGAGTGCCATGCCGCCCACTTTTGGTATTGAATGGCTCATTGCATGTTCTATACCTTCAATATCAGACATGATTGTTTGTGCTAGGTCTGAAATATCATGTTTAGAAAAATATGATAGAGGTAGTTTTGATAAATTCTCTGCTGTCCTTATTCTTAAGTCCGCACTTTCTTGATATGTTGTACTATATAATTTATCGTATTCAATAGAAAGCAAAATATACATTGCTATCAAGGTCAAAACTGAGAATACTATATAAA